>Ga0209208_10005378_pt1 | contig 17863 bp, 12 predicted proteins | sample S1TSphfallax_3_FD_187694 | JGI IMG/M metagenome (GOLD analysis project Ga0209208, IMG submission 187694) | Host-associated microbial communities from peat moss isolated from Minnesota, USA - S1T2_Fd - Sphagnum fallax MG (SPAdes) (version 2) | ecosystem: Host-associated > Plants > Peat moss >... | reverse complement strand
TGAGAATTCCCAAAATGCCAATAAATTTCAAGCATCCAGATTTTTCAGAGTGCCCCAACATATTTTGGGCAGAAATGATAAAAATCAGCATTTATAACTTTCCCAAGCAAGCTAAAATTTTCAAAATTGCCTGAAATTTTTTCAAGCATCTTAGAAAAAAATCTCATGAATATTTCCGAGCATAGGATTTGTTGATTTCCCAAATTCTTTAGCAAAAATGAAAAAAAATCAACCTATATAATATGCCCAAAATATATTGGGCAAAATAAAGATTCTCAAACTAATGAATATTTTTCAAGCATTTTGAGAAATGTTTTTCAGGAATTTTTTATAATGCCCAATTTAAAACCTAATTATAAGCCTCGGTGCTAAATTTTTGTTAATCTTAAGTCAAAACAATAAAAATATTCTAACCCAAGCCAAAATGGCAATTTTTTAAAATCCTAAGTCAAAATAATAAAAAGATTCTAATCCTTAGGCCTAAATAGATTTTAACCTTTAGGCCCAAATAGATTTATCTTTAGGCCTAAAAAGATTTTAAACTTAAGCCAAATATTAAAAACCTTCTAACCTTAAGCTTAACTATTAAAAGAATTCCAACCTTGGGCTTAAACATTAAAAATATTTTTGACTTAGTATTGATAAATTTTTTAACTATAGGTTAAATTATTTTTAAAATAATTAACCTTAAGTCATAATTCTCACAGGAGCAGGGTGAGCCTTTTCGGCTGGAATGGTCCTCTCTCAGCACTCTTGTTTTCAATTTCGCTGAAATTTTTAGGGTTTAAAATAGCTTCCAAGTTTCTCTGCACATCTTGTGATTCACCCAAATTCTCGTATAGGAGTGGTATTTTGTTTTCTTAGGATTAAAAAAATGAAAAAATAAGAAAATCCTGATGTACATGATGATGATGACTCTAGGAAAATTCAAAGTCTTGAAACAACCAATTTTCTCAATTGGATTTTTCAGGTTTGTGATAATGGATGATGATGAGTTAAACTCACTTGGAGCATATCGTGAAGAATGAAATTCAGGAGCCACATTGCTTTATATGTCACATTCGCAAGGAAGACCTTCATTCCCTTGACTGAAGATGGCAACATGAGCTCCGATACGCTGGACAGATTGCTCCTGGCAAGAAGCTCGTCCAAGCTAGTCGACACGAAACCCACCCCTGAGCTGGAAATCATTACTTTCTTCACAAAATTTGGATACATCTCTACCATCCGGAATGCCACCATGCCACCAAATAAGTCAAAATAAAGCATGAATAATTGATGACAACATGTTATTATGATGTTGCAGCAGCAACAACACTTTGAAATTCTGCCCGGACAACAACAAACGAACTACTTTGGTTGTTATTCCATCAACATCAACTAAGGAGAAGAGACAAAAAGGAAGTCGCCTTACTTGCGCCAGTGGAACTCGTTTCTCCTTGCATCCTTGCTGGTGAGGAAAACGTAGCACTGAGAAGAAGAGGAAGAAGAAGAAGAGAAAGTGGAAAATGCCTTTTTTGGGAAGTTTGCAATAATTGATTTTACCTGAAGCTGGCGATGGAAGTCTTGTGACTCCTGCAATGCTCCCTTTAACTCAAGCTCCAGACTTTCACACCTGCTTGCTTCTAGCTTTGCCCTTTTTTCGCTCTGCACATCATGCTAACATCATGATGATCAATTTCCAGATTTTCCCAACTCCACAGGGATACCAATACTGCTAATCCAACTTATAAACTAGATGTCATATTTTTGCCATGTTGATGGACAGGCGCAACTCTATTTTACCTGCTGGAGTTCCAGCTTGAGGTTTGCAATAAGTCGAGCATTCTGCCTTTGTTCCTCTTTTACAACAGCAACCTGAGCAGTCAAGTTCAGATCCACTTCCTTCGCACATGCCTCTGATTTCAGTTCTTCAACTACACCTTGCAACTCACCCACCTGCCTGCTCAATGACCCCATGCACATGACCCACAATTTAGTATTTTCACTGTATAAGCGCCCATTTTTTTCTTTATTATCTTCAAAAGGAAATAGGAAGAAGAGTCGCAGAAAAGTCTGTACCTTTCCAATGCAACTTGGGACTGGAGACATGACGTGAGCTTATTCTGACACTCATCCAACTCAGAGCGGTATCTGTTGACCTGTTCAAAATTAAGAAAAAGAAAATTCTCTCAGAAAAATTCCACAATTTATACTACTATCAATCGAATGACCCATTAAACACAGGCTAAAGAACGTTTCTTCTTGTTGCTCTAGTTCTCACCAACAACAGAATCCCACTGCAAAGTTTGTTGGCCAAGGCGTTTTTAGCAACGTGGTGCTAGCTGGATCGATGCAATATGTGAGCGTAAACATCAGACAATGGCGGGTAGTGGCCGTGGTTCGCTCTTCATCAGCTTGCAAGGGGGTTGCTCGATCTAACCTTGGTGCACCAACAAAAGAAGAAGGATGGGAGATGTTGCTAAACAACCGGTAGGAAATGCAAAAGCCACCTTCAACTCCGACGCCGCAAGTCAGGGCCAGCAGACTACTTGAGTGAGGTTGCAGACAACAATCCTAATGCAAACACAGTGTGTATCCTAAATCTCCATTCCTACCTGACGATCACTTGCCTCCCACACCACCAAAACAAAACAAAAAAAAAGTTCCTCGAAAAATCTCCTGCTCAGGGTGCGCAAAAGCGCATTAGGTGAAACCATACTGTCCTACTTCAACCAGAGATCCTTCATAAAACAGCCCATGCAAGATTATCAAATTCTCATAAGGGAATGTGATTAATGGGTGATGCAAGCCCATTTTAGACATCTACGTTCAATAGATTTCCAATGGTATAAAAATCTCCTCAATCCATTGGGTTTAACCCCTACAATCGTTCTCTAAACATTTGGGAGTCCACCAGGACTCCAACTCCAAGGTGGAAGTTCCCTTTGGAATCTAAGGGTTCATTCCCTCACACTTTTTTTCATTCTCGGGCTCCCTCTCTTGGCCTGCAAGCTTGTAAGCCCTTGCCTTGGTCATGAACCCAAGGCTATAGTTGGGACAATTATGGCCAAAAGAAAGGTCATGAATCAAATTCATGATTTGATTTTTGACCATTAAAACTTAGGAACATGGATCAATGACCTTTGATCGAGGTGTGCAACATGGCATTAAAAAGATCTTGTTGGAAATTATAATTTTGTAATGTGAAACTTTTGGATCAAAATTCATATGGAAATTTTGTGATAAATCATGTGACTCATAACTTGGGAATTCAAGAATTACATTTGGGAGTTGCAAGGATTTTAACCATTTTGATGCAACCTTCACCATTAATCAAGAAATGTATTTACAAGGAATAAGTGTGGTGGTTTCTTTCCAAATATGGGTCATGTGAATGTAATGAGTCTGAAACAAATTTATGACTCAAAATCAATTCCATTTACATTAACCACCTACATTATTTCGATTATGGAGGTGATTTGTCCATGAGATTCTTATGATTATCATATTGTCCTAGTCCCATTTCAAATCTTTTCTAATTGCAAGGAGGTAAGGAGCATGCCCCCAAGTTTTCCTTATTTTTCCCCTTTTTGGAACATTATCATCAACTTGAAGGTTTATTCCCAATATCTTAAAACGAACTTAAATGCATGACAAGTTCCAATGTTGGCAAATGTTTTTGGTTTTTTTCATAACATAAAAGGGGGAAAGTTGGGAGAAGGTGAAGTTTTCATAGGCATGAATCTTTTTTTGGTTTGACATAGGGTATCAAATAACTTAATTTTGATTTTTTTTTAAACCCAATTATATTATGACATTATTGTTTAAATGATAAACTCGATTATCAATTTCCCTAGTTATTTTGTTAACACGTGTATGTTATGCATAAAGGTTGATTTTGAAATGCCCAACTTAATAACCATTTGGTATATTATCAAGGTAGATTTTTGTATGCAAAACTTAACCCCCAAAATAAAAACCATCATTTTTGGTGTAGTTTTCATAATTGCTAATAACATTGATGAAAATTTGAAAGTTGAAAAAAGAACAAAAAGTGAAATTAAGATTGGAGAAATGTAACCAACAAGAAAAATGACAATTGAATAAACTTGTTGGGAAAAAACATGGAAAGGTACAAATCAATTTTTAGTTTTAATTTGAGTAATGAGTGAGTTAGACATAACGACATAGGGTGTAGGAATTGAAATGACTCATGGAATTGGCATTTGATGACACACCTTTGATCATCTTGGAATTTCATTATAGTGAGATGATTATTTCACATATAGGTTGTAGAATGCACCTATATTATATGCTTGCAATATTTGATTCATTTAAAGTTTCAATTTAGTCATATTGGTATATTTAAACAACTTCATATCCATTCCAATTCATGTTACATCTTATGGTACATTTGTTGATTGGGTCAAACAAACTTAATCAATTATTTCATAAGGACAAGGTTGAGATTTTCATAACTATTTCTTTTGCTAAAGGTTTTTTAAATGGCAGAAAATATATATATGATGCATTATAAGCACCACACATGCATATTTAACTTTTTTAGACTTATTAGAGAAGATGAAAACAATTATTGGAAAATATGTGAAGTTAGTTGTAAATAATTTTAACAAATGATTTTTTGACTTGCCAATTTTCAATGCTTCAAAGTTGTTCAATCCTAAGCATGATCTTGATGATGCACCTTAGTTTTTCTAAACAAAATTTGTTCTAATTTATTAAAATTTCAATTGCAAGATGATCATCATTTAATAACTCATGCACTGTATGTATAAACATTAAAATTTATGAAACTATTTCTCATGGTTGAAAGATCCCAAGGTGACAAACAAATAACCTTCCTTAATAGATTGGTGTGTATGTTTGCAAAAATGTATATCCAAATTCAATGATGCATTCTTCAAAGCTAAATTACTCTTATGGTGAGCAAAGGGGTGCAATATGTGCAAGGCAAGTTGGGACCACAACATCATGGCACAACAAGCATCTAATAATGAAATGTGGGTCATTAGAAGATTAGACATTAGCCCCCCAAGTAAACCCGCAATGGTACTTTAACCTTTTTGAATGAAGCCCTTATCTATATTTAACCTAAGAAATGTCAAATTTAGAACTAAAGACCCTGATTAAATCTTGGGAGGAGGTTTACATCAATCTTTAGCGATTTTCAAAATGAAAAATAAATACCCAACGATTATCAATTGGGTATATACCCACTTATTCAATGGTTCTTAATATTTTTCAAATAACCAAATTTGATACCTTAACCATGGTTCTTGAAATTTTAAAAAATCAAGGAACTTTCCAATGTTCATTCAATGTTTTTGCGTAATTTCTTTCATGAAAATCATTTTTTTCTAAGCTTTTGAAATAGTAACCAAAACCAATGGTTTGATTTTGGTATTTTTTCAAAAAAATCAAAATTGATGATTACTAGATTCTAAAATATTTAAAGAACAAAAATTAACATTTTTTTAAAAATCAAAGAATTGCACAATACTAATTAATAATAATTCAAAAAATGGGCCTAGGGTTTTACCATGGTACAACCTTGGGTTTACCTTATTTCTAAGACATGGTCATAATAAGTTGATAATTGCACAAACACAATGTTTACAAGGATGTCATAAGTTGGTAGAAAAAATTTGACTAAGAAATATTTGTAGTATGGACTATGGTCAGTTATAGACTTGAACTTCAAACTTTGGATGGAAATTGTGTGCTTGGACAATCCTTGTTATGTGCATTTTTCCTTTTCATGAATGTTACCTACTTACATTATTTATTTATTTATTAACCCATTGACTTATGATTTGACCAATCAAATGATGACACATGGGGCGTTGAAATGACCTTACAACATATCACATTTTACCATTAGTCAAAAAAATTAATTAAAAGCACTGCCTTGGGGTTGGTCAAAATGACCACCTTAAGGTTAGTTTAAAAAACCATCATAGTTGTACTAGAATTGTTTAAATCAACTTGTCCTAGAAAACCAAAGTGGTTTTCTAACCCCCTATCATTTTGGGGTACTTTTTGGTTTGAAAATCCAATTTGAAAAACTTGGAATTCTAGCAATGTATTATGCATGGACCCACATAAGTGGTTTCTCATAAAATCATGTGGAACACATGACCATGAACACCTATGGCATAAGTCTCATCCAAAAATAAATAAAAATCATTATGTGGCTAATCTCAAGTGGAGATCTACCAATAACCTTCTATTTGCCCAAGATCGATGGGTATGCTTGTAGATTTTTTTTGTGTAATAATGGATCAATCAAATGGCTTTATCATTTCATCATGGATTGTGAAAATGTCCATTTTTTTATAACACATTCAAAATTGTTCATTGGAGTTGTGATAATGATATAGTAAATTAGCATTTCACATGGGTTCACATTATCCTTGGAGGACATTATTAAGGTCATAGATGGTAATATTACTAGTTATAATTCATTTACATTTGATGGGTATCAAATTGATATTTTTTGTAGCATGTTAATTTTATGTTCGTGGTTTAAACAATGTGTTTTTAACTTTGATGACCATTGCTTTAAAGCACATGTTTTAAACTCTAGGTGGATTACCACTACACAAATAAGTATGGCCACATGGTGTGCATATATTACAACAAGATAAAAGTCTTAAATAGCTTAGCACATGGTTACTTTTGGACACATAATTTTACAACATCTAGTTTGTGCATGATGTCTTTGGGAAGAGATAAGAGACCACCTATTGGCATCTCCACCCTCCTAATTTGTATATGATTTATGTTCAATAGATGTGGTTTTGCCTTTTGCACATGTGGTTCATTCCCATAAGGGCTTAAGAAGTTTCAATTAGGTTTTCAATTTGGGTGAAAACATGAAAAAATGAGCCAATTGCATCAAGGTTAAAGTCCTTTCCAAAGATTACATTTTCCATGTGGCAATTTTCTATTGGTTTATACATTTTTCACACAGTTTTTTAAACTGAATATCAAATTTGAGGCCAAATATGACATACAACATGATAAAAATTCAAATTGTTTTGCATTGAGCTTTACATTATAGTCAAATCTATAACTTTACTTTGAACCATGATCACAAATTCAAAACTAAAATAATGTTAAAAGACATTCGAGTATTAAAATCTAAAAATGCATATTTATTTATTTATTTTGAATTTTTTGAACACACGTATCCCTTTTTGTGGAATATATTAAGGTTCAGAATTTTTTTGAAATGATTTGGTGAACATTTGATAAAGGAAAAGAACTTTTGATACAAAAAAACCACTTATCCACATGTTTTTCTTGAGTGCTTTAGACTCTTGAAACATGGTAAATTTTCATGAAAATTTTGTAGTTGCAACTTTGAAATTATAAAAATTTACTTTAAAAATAAAATGTTTTTTTAATATATAGTGGTTTTCACAGTGATTTTTCAAACTGTCAAAAAATAGTTCTTAAAGACTATCCACACATTGTTTGGCTTTTTTTTCTTGCTTTCACCCATCTTTGAAATGATTAGTTTGCTTTTATAACAAATTTCCATGGCCAAAAATAAATGGCATGTACACAACACTTTGAATGAAGTACAACCTTTATATGATGTAACATTGAGTTTGGACCTTTAATTATGGAGAAGGTTAAATCATTATTGGCCAATTCTTAGTTTTGGTTATTATTAATGTTGGCCAATTCTAAAAACTAAAATTTCCTTTTCCACATAAAAATGGAATCAAAAATTTAGTTCTAAGTTTAGTTTTTCAAAAAAATATTATGATTTTGGTTCTAGAGTTTTAGGTAACTTGAATTAAAACCAACAATATTTCCTATTAACCCTTGTTTTTAGTATTTTTTTTAATTTAAAAAGAAATTCATGATGTTACAATTTCATTTTTAGTTCCACATGCAAATGGATTAGGAATTTGGTTCCAACTTTAATTTTTCAAAAATTAAATTAGTTTTTTAATTTTGGAACCAATTCCAAATATTGAACCTAGTTCCAATTTGGTTTTATTAATTAGAACCTATGGTTCCAACCATCCAAACTAAGTAACCATTGAACATTGGTCCAAATTTAAAGCCTTTTGTGAATTGGGAAACCTTTTAATTTTAGGTCTACAAAAGATTTTCAAAAATTAAAACCCATTAGTTTTAGGGCCATATCAAGTTATAATTTGACCAATGATTTCAAAGGTTTTCATAAAGGTTGAACCAATTATATCAAAACTATTGGTTAAGAAAATTTACAAAGATTGTCAAGTTTTGTATTGAGGTTTAGATTGAGGTTGGTTCTAGCTTATTATTGGGGATAGTTCCAAAGTTCATTTCAAATAAGGTTTGAATTTCATTTTTACAATGTCCCCATTCCATTATGCATTCCACCCAACATTCACCTAACATTGAATGGGGAGATAATTCACCCCTCCCACTTAATGTTATGCCAACTCAATGTTGAATGAATGTTGTGTGGAATTTATAATGGAACAAGGACATGTTTTGTAATATTGTTTGATATTTCCACCAAGTTCCCAAAAATTTCCCATGGTGTTCCCATCAAGTTTTTAAAACTTTCCAATGGATACCCAAAAGATTATGGGAATATTACTTTTAATGTGTGATTCATAGGCGTTGGACACAATTTTTTCCTTTTACAATGATCCTTTTTTATTGGCATGGATCATTTAACTCGCCAATATAAATTTTGCACTTCATTCTTTTAGAATCAAAATATATTTTTTCCCTTTGGTTAATTACTTATATAATTTAAAAAATACAATTGAGCTTAAACTACAAAATATGAGTATTGCATCACTTGTATTGCTTAAGTAAAATTTCTATGACTATTCAAGCATCATTTCATTACTTAAATTGAACTTACATACTAAAACTATTAGTCACTAATGCTAGGGAGGACCACATTTTTATCCCATATGTTTTACCTGAACTTGTAATGATAGAACCTACAAAGATGATAATTAAGTGCCCCACATTTTTATTCCATATAATTTACCCAAACTTTTAATGAGGAAACCTACAAGGTAGCTAGAAGGGAAAGGCTTATCCTAAAGGAAATGAAAAGTGCAAAGAGGTCAAATGTCAAATACATTCAAGACCCTTGGCTAGACTGAAGACCTAGACCTTGGATAAAGAGCTTTAAGACCTTCAAGTCAATTTTAAAATTGGGTTTAAATAAGTGTGACTTTTCTTAAGTTAGGTCTAGGTTATTGATGTGTCTAGTGTACATGTTATGCATACCATTGCATGCATCAAACATCTAACTACCTTTCATAAATATATATATTTTTAATGTCTTCCTCTTCTTTTGATGTTAGTGGGCTTGGATCCAAATAATAAGCTTTACTATTTACATGAGTAAGACTTACAATTGTTTTTCAATTCTACATGTTAAATTACCTTTAAATGTATGTATTAAATTTAGAATATTTAACAAATGGGGATCTTGGTTGACACCTTATCTATGGTAATATGGTAGTACATTCATGTCAATCATATTAAATTTAGTTTTCAAGTGGCCCTTTGTGAATAATGACAAACCTTTAGGATCATTAATATCAACTACATATAAAACTAGGGCAATGAATGTTTCTTTTAGTTTTTTCATGTAAATGTTAAGATTAGTCCCACTATTCCTAAAGTCACATGACACCAAACAATCCTTTATTTTATTGTACCATTCATGAAATCTTTATTAAAACCCATAAATTGCCTTATTTAGTTTGCAAAAAAAGTCTTCATGTTTTGTGATATTACATCCTTTAGGTTGTGAGATAGATAGATAGATAGATATAGTATTTCAAATGGATGGTTATTTTTTAGCCATAGTTCATGATGTAAGCAAAAATTTAATGGATGTAATATTTATAATTAAAGAGAATGTACATTGTTGTAGTCCATTCGTTCTATTTGAAAATATCCCTTAGTCCTATGTAAGCCTTCTTTTAACTAGTGGGTGCCCGTGACCTTCGGCCATTGTGAAGTCCCTCGGTTTCATGTTTTAATTTTTTTTAGAAACTTATAACTTTTTTATTTTTATTATTATTTTAACTTTTTTTTTGGTTTATGTTTGTTTCATGTTTTTATTTTTTCTATTCTTATTTTATCTATCTTCATTTTTTTCTATTTTTATGTATTTATTTATTTATTTATTTATTTATTTTCCATTTTCTTTTTCAAAAAGATTCTATAATGAAAATAATTTTTAAAAAATATATTTTTTTGTTTGATTAGATGTAGGTCCCCTGGTTTTCCCCAAGGATTTTTTTAATAGAAATGGCACCTCGCCCTGCCCTGCCCTGCCCTATTTGTCACCACAAACAAGGAATGGGTTCCACAGGGAACAAGCAGTGCCTGGAAGAATCTTCCAGGCACTGCCCACACAGATAGACACACCCAGACGATTGCTGCCCTGTTTGTCACCACAATCAGACAGACAAATAGACAGACACCACTGTTGGAACAGGCAGTGACTGGAAGAATCTTCCAAGCACTGCCCACACAGACAGACAGACACTGTTGCTTTAATATATAAGATTTATGAACTTGGCCACTTGATTTTAATTTTATCTTGTACATAGGCACTTACAACCTACTTGAGTACCCTTTGTAAGCAACAAGTTACTTATTGATGAAAGCTCATTTTGTATTGGTATTTTTCATTGATTACTTTTTCCATTTATTGACAAATCTTCCTTGAAAGTCTTGGGTTTGCTTGAATGTGGTGTAAACTTATATTAACAAAATACTTTCCTCTTCTAAACATTGATCTCTATTTGAAACGATGGAATCAATCTCTCCCACTACTCCATATTCTTTCATCAAAAACTAGATCTTTACTAAGTACTTATGAACATTGACTTGATTTGTACATCATATGACTTTTATTTTTTTCTATTTCTCATTCTAACCAAGGAAGATATGTTCCATATAAATATTACCATCCAATTTCCTTTCTTTTCTCTTTTGGAACTTAGTTGTGTACTTCACTTTCAAAAATTCTTGAATGGTCCAAACAATAGGCTTTCTACCATTTCATATTTCCTCTAAAGTTATGTCCCAAAATGCAACCAAGGGTATTTAATTTTGAACATATGTTGCAATGACTAAATTGTTTTTGCCAAAATTATTTTACTAAGCCCAACATTTAAAAATATGCTCCTTGAAATCTCAAATTAAAGTATGATTCTTCCTCTTGAAAATTGTTGTGGAGTGCAAGGAGTTGTGAATTACTTTAGAATGTCATGTTTAATATAAAATTGATTAAATTGAATGGGCCTTTTCAAAATTTCCCTAATAATTTGATGTTATAAGATTCTTCAATAAATTATGTCCTTTCTAGACTTTAGTCATGACTTTATACTTTTTGAATCTTCTAAGCATTTCAACATTTTGTCCCTTTAAACTCACCAAAGTCCATCTTGAGTGATCATCTATTTGAATATCATGAATTTTTTTTATTCTCCCAAAAAGTTTGTTTGCATTGAACCATGTTTGAATGCTACTTCATTTACTCCTCTTCGCCCTATAATAGTTGGAAACTTATTAATTAATTGTTTCTTCCCAAACGACTAGTACATAAAGTCATTTCAAATGGATAAATGACTTTAGATTTAGACCATGCACTAAAAACTTTTCATGCATTTCACTTTTAATTTCTAGGTATCAACATGGTCTAACCTTCTATGCCATAATTTTACTTTAGTCACTTTCTCGTGTCATTGTAGCTAAAAGACTATTTTAACTAGATTGTTTATAGTCTTTTAATAAAGAAAATTTAAACAATTTGTTTTACAATGGTCCCAAGTTTCTTGCAAAAAAATAGTAACTTGAAAATGACTTCCTTTTTCTCAATAGTGAACAAATCTAATATAGACTTTCCTATTCCAAGAACTTCTACTAAAGACTTTATTCTCACTTCCTTTTCTTAATTTTTAAAAAATAATTGTTTATAAAATGACGATACTTTTTCCATTGAATGACACTATGAATTTTTCATATGGTTCAAGTAATGTGCTTAATATTGCCATTGCATTGTCACCATCTACGAACACTACCCCTATGGTAGTTAAATAATTGTTCAAGTATTGATTTGAAATAATATACATGTTTAGTAATTGAATACTGTTTAGATATTTTCATGTTATTTTTCTAAAAAAATTAATAATAACATTTTTGGTATGCTTGGTGTTCACATTACAAAGACCATCCCATATCTAATTGGGTGATTTCAAATCATTCATTAAAAACACTTGTGGATATTTTTGAATGTGAGAAGATATTGACCCTAGTTTTGTCATCTTTTTTATCATAATCTATTTGATTTTTGGCCATCATTAGTTTGGTTTTAAAACATTAATTGTCTTCCATAAATTTTTGTCAAGTAGATATGTTTGCATCTTTAGTCCTTTTTCCACAAATGGAAAGTGGTCCCATCAAATCTATTGATAATATGAGAATCCAAGGACTTGGATGCCATAATGACCTTATATTTATTCTACACTAGCTCTAATAACATGTTAATTTTTTGAAAGATTATGAAAAGTAGAAAGCTCCAAAGAAAAGATCATGAAGAAAGAATGAATGAATGACTTAATAAATGAACCATCTTATACACAAGGGTTAATGTTGTCCTTTGATTCAAGGTTATATCCCTTCAAAAAGTCATGTATAGTTGACACATTGTCACAACCTTTGATACATAGATATTTTATCTATAATTACATGTTATGTATTATATGAATTGATATGGGCATCGAGGATGCTTTTGAACTTATGAAGACATCAACTCATTGCCAAATTTCGTAAAAATAGATAATGCAATTTGGTAAATTGATGAAGGTTGCAAAAATACAATTGAAGTGAAAATGACAAGTTGAATTAAAGATTTCAGAAAGAAAACTTGGAAAACCTATCCAAAAATAAAATGTGCAACTTCATTTGGGATGTTAAGGACAACGACCCATTGCCAAAACATAGACTACCACAAAAGAAAAAAATACAATCTACATATATAATTGTACAATGAACCAAAATAGTAAACACATCCATGTGTGTTTTCGTTGAAAAGTAAGCTTAGCATATACTCTAAGTCATCAAATTAATAAAAAAATATTATTTGGTGTAAGGTCTTTGAAACCTTTATTTATTGGTTTTTTTTTGTTCTTTTGTGTGATAGGTCAAGAAAAAATATAAGTTGATGAGCTTAATTTTTAGGCTTTTTCAAATGAATGTGACTTTTCATGGACTCAAAATTGATAATTTTCTTTTGATTGTTTCAAATAAAGATATTTTTGGTTGTGAATTTTAGTTTTTTTAATAAAAAATTTGGAAAACATGTTTTATTACTAGAAATGTTTAAAATGGTGAAATCAAGATATTTGTTTTAACATTAATTTAACATTAGTTTCAATTATTTTTGCTTGAACCACTTTGTGTGAATTGTATATTGTAAAGACACCTTCATTGCATAAGAAAAATGCAATCAAGTTGTTTCTATAACTTGTCAACATAGGTTACTTATCATCAAATGGTGTATCAACCACATGTGTAAGTGGTTCAAATATCATCTAAAACCATTGTACCCATAATCATTTACCTTTTTATGTGTGCCCTTTAATTACAAAACCAACAATAAAAAATGGTGTTGTGCACGGTTAAATTCTTAGGAAAAGGTCGGATTTAACACTAAATACATTTTTGCATAACCACCATATTATTGAATAATCATTTTATGACATAACCACAAGTTATTGGATGCTAAAAATTGATTTATTCATAATCATTTTCAAAACACATCACTTCATTTATATCTTGAATATGTTTCATTTGAATTTTTTTCAAAACCATAGGTTTAGTCAATGTTTTAAGAAATATAACTTTCAACTAGAAGATATTTGCAACCATTCAATTTGTAATTATATGCAACTAAATGTCATTTGCAACTATGTTTTGTCATTCTTACAACTAATCATCACTTGTTTCAATCTATATAACTTTTTTTATGACTATGGTGTAACTAAATTGCAACTATTAAATTTTACATCTTTTATGTTGATCATTTTTTTGGATTTTTCATCCAAAAATAGGCCTCTATGTTCAATTAGTTGCAAAAATAGTTGAAACTTCTATGTGATGTACATATATACGTTTGATGTATATATTAAAGTGTTTTGGAATTTATTAGGGATATATTTATATATTCATGAATTTAGTTATGTTATATTTATGGCATATTGAATATACATTTTGCATATATTGTGGCTAGGTAAGTTGATAAGTAAATAATTAAATAGTTATGTAAGTAAAACTACCTACTATATTTAATATAAATAATATTTATTACTAATTACAAGTTAATTAGTTAGGTCATAGTAATAATTCGTTAATTACAATAATAATAATAATATGATACACTATTAGTTTATAATTTATTAATTTATTAAAATTATTAATTATTAAAATTTTATATTATCCAATAATTTAATATTCAATTTAATACTATACTAGTTTATGTAATAGTTTAAATAATTTATGTTGCTACTAGTTACTACCTAATTAATAGGTAGGTTGGTAAGTGGGTAAGTAATGAGTTAATGCCTAGTTAATCAATTAGTTTTAGTTAATTAGGTACCCATTTGAAAAATATACTTTACAAAATTGAAAAAAAAAGATAAAGGGTAGATAGGATAAAAAATTACAAGCAATTTTAATCACAAATAGTAGGTTGCAACCAAAAAAGTTAGATCCCACATGTTTTATATTTCCATCTTATAAAGGTATATAAAGGAGGTGTTTCCTCTTACATATTTATATTAGAAACATGTGTAATTTGGGATGAACCAATTAAAGAGGCTTAATCATAAAGGTTAAACCTAAAATAAAATTATTATTTTTTACACATTTACCTCCTAGATTACTTAACCCCCTAGTTCTACCTACCAACCCACCTAACTCCACCTACTTACATACATAACTAAATATTGATTAAAATTTATTTTGGCAAAAATGCAATTAACACACCACGTGGCAAATTTTTATTATGCCATGTAACATGATCTAGCACCATCTAAAATAGATGATGAAGATCTATATAAATTACAAGCACAATTTTAAAATTATTATTATGTTGACATATGGCATTTTGTAATGGGTTATAACATAATTGCAAATAATGGTGACTAGTTGCAAACTTTATATAGATGGTCAATGGTTAAGGGTGTATATGTTGACCATATACATCATCCACGTGGGATGTGATGACATCATGTTAAGTCATCGTTTGTGACTAGATGTTGCATGCAATTTCACTTATACAACTCATGGAATTTTAGTTATACATGTTGGTTGTAATATATTTTTAGTTGCAAATTACATTCACAAATTGAGACTTTTCTTCTAGTTCACCATACATTATTTCAAAAACATATAATTGTCCAACATTTGAAAATACTAGTGTTGGCTAGTTTTTGGGTTTTAGAATAATTGTCAAATCAAATTCTAAAGTTTTTTTGCAAAATAGAAGACCTTTTAATTATAGGTTTCATTAATATTTTCAAAAACAAAATCTATTAGTTTCTAATGTGGGTCAAATAGTGGGAACATGTGAGGAGAAGGGAGAAAATATAAATAGACCAAAAAAGAAAACCAAAAATGATTTTCTTAGATTTCACTACTATATTTATTATCATGATAATAAGTAAGTGAAATGAAAGAAGGGCATCTACAAACTAAAGTGTCCATAAAATTATGTACAAGGGTAATTTTTTAATGCACCTTCCCAAACTCAAAGACCTAGATGATAAATAAGAGCACACATCTATTAAAATAGAATTCAAGCATGAAAAATAAAATAATTATAGTTGTTGAATGAGAAGAAAAAAAAAATTGAAACGATTAAATACAACTAATGGGTGATTTTTTCAACTAATTCACTGCAAGTGAAATTGTTTTGCAAAATTATGTATGTATATATGAATTCAGTACATAAAAAATCTTTAATGAACAACACTTATTTTCTACCCAAAATTTAATTATATGTTCATGAACCATGAATGCAAGTTTCCATGCCATTTCATAACATGAAATGTACTTTAGTGAACTTTTGAAAGTTCACCAATTTTCTAAAGTTCATTTTGGCATGAGAATGAAACATTTAAAAAAAATTATTCATGAACAATGAATATAAAAATAGGAAAAATGGTTTCCCTAGGTCAATTTTTAAAATTTTGAAATGTGGTTTCCCTAGTTTCCAACAATGTCACATTTTTGTCATAATCAAAATACACTACACAAATGTATTTTTATGGAATGTCATTGTGTTGTTTTTGATCCATTATAACTTGCAAATACCCAAAATGAGAAGTAATATTATTTGGGATAATTCAAATAAAATTAAAAAAGGATATTGGGTGGAATTAATTAAACCCCTCCTAAAAAGGCCTTACAAAATGGACTATGCAAAACAAGCCTTAAGACCCATTAGTTGTTCCAAGGTCCAATCTAATTTCATGTATACCTATCAAGGTTGGTTCTAAAACAAATTTTAGTCCATGTATATAAACATGTTGGATCCAATTGTTAAAGCCAAACCTAAACTTGAGTTTTGGATCTAGACCCAACCAACTTTTAAATTTCATATTTATAAATTCAATATATTAAAGCTCATTGTATGGCTACTTTCCATTTATGTTACAAGCCAACTATAAGGATTGATCAAGTTTATCTACTTTCCCATGTCAATGCTTTCATCATCATTGCCATTAATTTAAGTTGACAATTTTTCCATCATAAACATATTAGGATTGGGATTCACAAAAGAATTGTCTAAGGTGTAGGCATGATAAAATAAACATTAAAAGTACAAGTCTCCATTTTCCCCTTGTGTCATGCATATAAAGACAACAGAATAGACTCAAAATGAATGGAAGTACTATAGATAACTCATCTTGTGTCTTTATTGCATGTATAAAATTTACAATAAACAAAAATTATCCCTAATATCAGGTAAGTAAATTTGTATTTGTGAGTTTTCAATACATAATATTCAATGAAATATATTTATAATATTGTTAGAATGTAGATATCATTGTGTTTTCTAAACACCCTTAAAAAATATACATTCCATTTTCTTTTCATTAAAACATACTTGACACATTTGAAACAAATAACCATTGAAACTATGAAAAATAAATTTTATTACTATTCTCCTTTAGAAAGACCTACATAACCCTAAATTTCAATGCAAAATTTGAAATTTTATTTACAATAGTGAAAATTTATTTTTCACTTGATCATTCATATATAAAAAATTCAATGGATATAATTTTATGATGGGTGTTGTTCCTAGTTTTCGTTTATTTACAAGTAGACATCCACGTTAATTTGATTTTCCACTTTGTCTTGTTTTCACCCTTTAATTTTTAAAAATTACATAACCCAACTTTGGGTTTTTATAATATTTATAACATTGAAATTATAGTGGATTTTTGTATATTTACAATTAAAATAATTGCATGCTTAGCAAAGAAATATATCCAAAAATACATTGGATATTATATAAAATGTCTCTTTAAATCCTTCAAACTAATTATTTCAATTTGATTTATTTCAAATTTTTAAGGAATTGAATTGAATGTAGTCAATTGATTTCAATACCTTTTATGGATAAAAAATGTTTACATCTATGTTCACCAATTATTATTCACTAGTGGGTGCCCGTGGCCGAAGGCCACCTTGAAGTCCCTCGTGGGTGCCCGTGACCTTGGGCCACTGTGAAGTTTTATACGTTTTATTTTTTCTTATCTTTTACTCTTTATTTGGCCCCTGCCCTGCCCGCCCTTTTATT
>Ga0209208_10005377_pt1 | contig 17863 bp, 8 predicted proteins | sample S1TSphfallax_3_FD_187694 | JGI IMG/M metagenome (GOLD analysis project Ga0209208, IMG submission 187694) | Host-associated microbial communities from peat moss isolated from Minnesota, USA - S1T2_Fd - Sphagnum fallax MG (SPAdes) (version 2) | ecosystem: Host-associated > Plants > Peat moss >... | reverse complement strand
TTTGAAGAGGTCGTCGACAACATCAGCGACACTGGGTTGACCATGATACGACACGAACAGCAGCCGGACTCAAATCCCAAGTCAGCGGGTAGCCACTTCTCTGGCCACCACACATCAGGGTGGCTGCACTGCGTCCACGCACTCTTCCATTTGCTGGGATCTCGGGAGTAGCCGTCGAAAAACAGAATGTCCATTTCTGTCTCCATCAGGCGGCCAAGCTGATGAACAGCGGTCTGCATTCATGAACATGACTTGTTAACACAAGAAGATCGAAAGTCCAGGAATTTTTCTAAAAGCGAGCTCATAACACGGATCGTGTACAACGAATTCAATCCTATATCAAGAGCTGATGGAAGCAACCCCTACCTGCATGATGAGAAGCTCTGCACATCACATATATGTAAGCAGGAAGCTCGCAGCAAGCAGTATTCCAGATAAAGAGCACTAGAATCAAAGTGCCAAGTTACCTGCTCCCATTAAAAGAAGCTCATCAAATGAAAATGTGAGGAAAAAAATCATATTTCTTTATGTAAGTGAAAGATGAATCTTTAGGCCTTTCATGGATTTTTTCTTAATGTATTGGGACAGCACCTTATATTCAAGAATATCCCTCCTAGGGGGGGGAAAAAGGTGGGTTTATATTACACTACTCCTTTAGAGTGGAAGCTTTATAAAAGTGAGACAAATCTTACACCTATGTTAAAACTTGCTCTAATTTGTATAACATATTTAAATGACCATTGTCAAAATACAAGAACTCGACAAGGATCTTCAGAAATGGAAAAATTCTTCTCGGTGCAAGCTCCTGCCTTATGAAAATTAGGGCAAGCTTTTATGATGGAGAAGGACAGGGCCTCAACCCTTCCTTGATTTTCTATGGTGCCCATCATTTAGGCTACCACCTTCATGTCTAGGCACCTCAAAAAGAGGAAGGGTTATTAGCTCTAACCTTCTCATGTCCAGAGTGGGTTGGCCTAAAACAATACACTAATAATCGAGGCCTTTACAAAGAATAATTTCCCTCCCAGGTCATGGGGATCTCCCTCTTCTTCATCCTGTTTAGCGGGTTATTCCACTTTTTCATTAAGAAATTTCATCCACTCAATTACTTTTTTTCATCCTGAAAAAGGGCTGCGGCTATCACATTACGTTTGGTAACGCCTTGGGAGCACGAAGTTTCTAAAATAACTTCCCTTGAGGCATGTCCTTATGAGAGACATTTCAAGAACTCCCTGCTCCCAGCAGCTACCCTACACCTATAGACCTTCACACTCTTAAGGTAGAGGGGGTGTAATAACTCTCCTCATCCTATGCCTTCTGATTGATGTCTGTTAAGGTTTATGATAACTTTCACCTCAGGGTGTCGAAATGGGTAAAACTGACAGGTGAAAGGTATTCCCAGCATGCCAAATTGAACTCGGTTATCACTTGCCACTTATTTTTAAAAATGCCCTCACAAATGATATATACTTAATTCATACCGAGTTGAGGATCGTGTGAATTGAGCAAACATAAATTTTCAATGTAAAGCTAAACGACCATGCCATGTACTAGTATTCAAGATCATGAAACCCAAGAAGATCTTTAACCGACAGTTATTCGTAGGCAACTTGGAGTGAAGATAACAATAGACTTAGGGCTTTTTCAGGTTTTTAAGCCACCCAAACACAAGATTACAGTTCTCTAGTGCCATCTGTAAATGAGCTTTTGGGTTAACAACTAACGAGACAATTTAGTAAAAAAAATTAGTTATTGTGCACATCGTATGCGTTCTTGCAAAGACACTTACCAACTGGAATTTGTAAGGCCAATCCATGCTACTTCAATACCTTTCCTCTATCTTTAATGCTGAAACAATTTCAGAAATTGAATTTTTCTTCTTCCTGATAGTAAGGGTAATAAACAGCTTGGCAGCTTTACATAGATATGCCAATGTGTATTGACTTTTTCATTTGCCACAATCATGGCAGGTATTGCTTGCTAAAACCAGAATTCTGATCATGCAACTTGATTGCTGAAATATTTTTTCCCCAACAAAAATGCCTATCTAAAATGTTTATGTAAATGAGATATAGAGAAGGTACATTTCTGACTTAGGCCAAAAAGATGCATGAAATTTTACTTGGGCACATTGATCGACAGATATTGTTTACATGAAACGGTCTTTTACATCATGCCATTCAATGTTGGCATAATATTACCTCAACAAAACAGGTACACAAAATGTATAGAAAGAAGATATTTTTCTTTCTCCGTGAATGCAAAAATTATAAGCGTAAAACAAAGCATATAATATACGCTATTTGGAACAACGCATGATCAACGTGCTGAAGACTACTCAAATTTTCCCATCAATCATTTGCTTCAGACAGTACAAAGCAACAATCACTGAGGGCTATAGGATAGTTTCATCAGAAGCAGAATTTTCGGACGCACACCTCACCCCACTTCTTTTTCCTGTGACATGTCTCTATTACTGAGTGCTAGAGGAAGCTTCATGAAAAGTAGAACTACTAGGATGCACATTTAATCCCACCAATTCGTTTCTTGGTTTGTCTTGCCAAAGTAACTCAGACTCTGCAAGTGTTGCAATGTTTGGCATGTTATGGTTAATGAAGAGTGTTACCATGTATGTTTGCAACATTTTGTCACAAGTATACGAGAGTTTTTGTTTCTTTCGTTTTTTGGGAATTAAAACATATTGACCTGTCTTTCTTTTCACTTTCAACTCGTATTTACATACTTTTTCCTCCATCACTCTCCAATCGGCTTTGAAGTTTGGGTAAATTGTGCAGAAGATACCCTTAAACTTCTCCTCATCAAATCCATTTGGTAGCTTGTTTGTTGGAATTTTTCCCAAAAGCTTGAAATTGTAACCTATCGTTGGCGTTGGCCCCCCTCCGTCAACACAGTCGGCACGAAATCTTGTTCCACTTAAGATCTCAGATGCCATTTCAGTCGTGTTCGACTGCAAAGTTGCCGCCAATGGATTGGTCCAAGACGTTGATACACCAGTGCCCTGGTAACCCAGTGTTGCTCCTACTGTGAGTTGAGAAGAAGTGGTTTGTGTTTGATCCAAAATGCTGTTCATCAAATTTTCCGATCCTACTAATTTGCTAGGAGAAGGAAATGCACCATTACGTTCCAAACATTGGAATGATACACCTATCTTCTTTTGGAACCAACCAGAGCGTTCTGAGTTTCGACATGATCCTTCTCTGTTCATGCAACATTTCACCAAAATTTCGGACTGTATGGTCTTTTCTGTTTTTTTAAACAAAAAATTCAAAGTTGGATCTATGTAACATCCCTCCAGCGGTTCAGGTACAGGGTTCCTATTCCAGTCTCCATGTTCAGAACCTGGATGAACTATCACACGAACGTCCCGTCGGTTATTTTGTTGTAGTTTTCTTCCATCTGCTCCTTTTCCTCTGCGATTGTCACCATCCTCCCCGCCGTCACCATCCTCATCCCTCTCTCCTTCACGAGGAATATCTGTACCTCCAAGATGACTACCCCCCTCTCCACTAGTATTTCTTGTGTCACTGCCAAGTCCCAACCTTGAGAAGAAACCCCACAAGTCGAAACCCAAAATTCCGTCATTAGCATGGAACTGCCCAACATCAGACTGATTCTCTTCTGTTACTGCAGTTCCTACACCTCTGACTACTTGGTTGTATACCTTTCCAACATCCAAATTTTGCAGGAATTTTCGTATCATGAAAAATATTGCAACTTTTGACAATGCATCTACATGTGAACCTTGTGACTTTTCATGATCAGCTGGAAAGATTTCCACCTTCTCCATGAAAACTGGGTTTTCAAACTTACTCTTCCCAAGGAACACTTCTCCCCACAACCTGGTCCACTCCAATTCTGTGATACCCCTAACAACTATCACATTTTCGAAAGTCCAGGAAACTGTTGCAAATTCAAGCCCCACCCCCACAATTCGAGCCATGCTACTGCCACTTCCAAAGAGAAACTGAAGCTTCCCTTCAACCACACCCACAGTAACAATTAGTTTTCCCCCATCTAGAGCTTGTGCCATGTGTGACTTCAATTGCTCCTGCACATCTTCTTGTGGCAGATTTTCTCCATGTCGCATGTTACGAGCCAATTGTTGAAGCTGCTTCACACACATAGTACTCTGTTCCCTGGTGCTAGGAAAGTGAATGGGGACAGTGTCATGACCATCTCTACGATAAAATCTCCTGTATGAATGCTCCATACTCTCTCTGTGCATTTTCTCGTTCAAAATATCATCACTGAATGGGGGAATTCCATCCACAACATCATTTAAACCGCTCTTAATTTTTTGTTGCATATCAGATTCCCTCATTTCAGGAACCATATGCCATTCATGATTTTCACAAAACCTTGCAACGGTGAACTTCAAAACATCAAGCTTTCTTTCATTCAGCTGTTCTCCATCATCAGACTTTTCCGCAGCCATGTGCTGCTCAACATCTACACCCATTGTCGCAAGCATTCGTTGGACAATCAAAATCTTGGCCCCTTCAATTCCATTGTGTCGCAAGTATGTGAACTCATTCTCAAACATAGAGTCAGAGTAATTTGAAATATCACATTCCGTAGTAACGTTGTCCAACTTTAGTTGAAGGTTTTCTAAAGTTGTACGTATAGCCTCAAATTGGTACTGAAACAAGACAATTCAACTTATTATTACTTTTGAAATTTCATGTAAACTCTAAAACAAAACAAAATTTGAAGATTTGGATTTGTAGCATACATGGATTTTGTTTTATACAAAAAGAGGTGATTGTAATCAGTATTTTTTTCTCGACACTTAAATATTAAATAACAATTCGCGGAATAAATAATATTGTTGGAAAATGAATTCATGATGTGCTTACAAAGTGTCAAGCCCTCCTAATTTGAACCTCCTAATTTCAGCCCATTTGTTAGACTATTATTCATTCCCGCTTTTCGATATACCAAACAGCATGCTCATTGTTATAGTTAGACTTGGCATTTGGGGCGAAGTCAGCTTTTTCTGTCTACTGAATTTCGATCACAGGCTATAAGACCTAAATTGCTAGCTTTAATTGAATGTTTTTACCACTTTCGACTAAGTGACCAAAAATGTACAGAAACAAACAACAAGATGTCATTAATAACAATATTGTGAACGCATCTTCTATACAGAATGTCTGTCAGAAGTTATTGAGCAAACCAATGCTTTTAACTAGTTATTGTAAATGAGAATAAGACATAGTACGGCACTAACCACCATTTGACATGACTCCAGAAGCACGTTGTAACCTCGACTCTGTTTGTTTTCAGGTTTCCACCGCGATTCATGGTCCGACGCTTCCCATATATGCTCCTTAATCCATTGGCTTGCATCTATTCCCACCACCTACACATAATTTATCAAAATTAGTCACAGTTATAACAATGTAGATGCTATGGTCCATCTACTTATATAAAAGAATTGGGTTTTTTCCGTGCTAAATTTGTGTAACCGTGTGTTTGTGTTCTCGTCCGTCCAATATCCTATTGGCTACAAGTCAGGGTAATGCGTATCATTCAGTTTCAAGCGTATTCTTCAGTGTCATGAGTACCATTCATATCCGGTTTGTTTGTGAGGAAAACAGGGCCTCTCAATGTTATGGGTAAACTCTTGGGTGAGTTGTGAGAATTGTCAGTTGGAGGAAAATTACTCAGGGCATCGGAATTACTCAGTGTAATGAGTTTTCTCATGGGTATGTTTGTAATGGGTAATACTCAGTGTTACGGTTTGCATCAATGTAAGGGCATAACTCAGTGTAATGAGTTTTCTCTTGGATGTGTCCGTCTGTCTATCCATCCGTCCGTCCAATATGCTATTGCCTAGAAGCTTGTCCGGCGTGTGATTGGACGGACAGGCGGAGGAGAAGTGAGCTTTCTTTCACTTACATTTAAGTGAGAACACAAATGAGGTAAATTTTCACTCAAATTTTACACTCAAATTAGAAGGTGAATTCTCACTCCACACTAAAATCGGAAAGACAGCTCACAGTCACACACACACTGAAATCGGGAGGTTAGTTCTCACTCACACAAACGCTAAAATGAGGAGGTAAGTTCTCACTCACTCAAGTACTCAAAGTAGGAGGTGATTTTTCACTCAATCACTCAAATGAGAAGGTGAGTTTCACAGTTACTCAATCACACATGTTCATTTACATGTGTACATGGGTTTACTTACTCGAATAGGAAAGAAAAAATCAGAGACATTACACCACAAGACCTTTCTGAAAATGTGAAAGTGTTGTATACGTACATGTGTGAGATTCTTTCCATAGACTGCAGGATTAATGAGCATGCTCCCTTGCGTAACATGGTGAAAACTACCGGCGTGCCCAAATTTAAATTTGTTGACGTGCTTCATTTCACCCCCAAAAAATTTTTCAATTTCATAGCTCTTGGTGTGGTCCTCGATGTTGTCTTCATATAAGGTAACACCTCTCACATTTCTCACAAATGCCCCTGCCTCTGTGGGTCTGGTCAACAACTCCTCCGTGGCCTTCAGAAACAATTTATCTAGCACTAGTGTTCCAAAGCCACGGCCTACCAGCACAAGAGGCTGATAATTCTTGCATAGATCCCATTCGTCCCTGCAAAGAGACACATCAGGTCTCGGCCAAAGAACATACGACCTTAGAATTTAAATTCGTAATTAATTTTATCATTGCCGCCTGATGTACTTGACAAACGTTTTGGTTTCCAGTCTTCCAGTATTTCAAAGTGAACCGAAACAGACGGAATGCCCAAGCTGCGTCATGGCAAATGCAAACCTGATAACAAGAGCTTTGAAGAGGTCATCAACAACATCATCGACACGAGATTCACCATACGAGACGAACAGCACCCGAACGTCAAAGCTTAAGTCAGCGGGTAGCCACTCCACCGGCCAGCACAGATTAGGCTGGCTACGCTCGGTCCACGCACTCTTCCATTCGTCCGGATCTCGAGGGAAACTGTGGAAAAACAAAATGTTCATTTCTGTTTTCCGCAGGTCTCCAGGAGGCGGCCATAGCTGATGAACTGAGGTCTGCATTCACGAACAAGACTTTTTAATGCCACAAGATCGAAAGTCCAGTAATTTGCCAACAGCAAGCTCTTAGCGTTGATCGTGTACAACAAATTTAATCCTGTATCACGAGATAATGCAATAACCCACTACCTGCATGGTGGGCAGCGATCCAGACCGCACATGTAGACAGCAAGCTCACGACAAGCGTTACTCCACACTTTTCCGATGATCAGATTTCACGATAGTGCAGCTCCCAAAATCTTCGGTGCTCTTCAACGGATGATTGAATTGCTTCCTACCAACATGTTGAGGAGCTCTACAGAACGTGGTTCACGTAGAAGGCAGCACGCACGCATACATCTGTTACACGTGGCTGAATCTCAAAGTTAAGCCAAAAGACCTCCGAAAAGTAGGAAAGTAACCAATACTGCAAACATCGACATGAAAAATACCCAAAACGAGCTCTGTCCGGTGGTCGTCTCCGGCATGACAGAGCCGCTCTGAGCAGAACTGCGTTGCTCTGCCCCAAGGTTATGAATTTTTTTCCCTCGACTTTATTTTCGCTATGAATCTCAAAAAAATAACCCCCTCATTCAGTGCCTCATGGTATGCATACGGCTCGTGCTTCGTTTCCTGCAGGAGAGGTACACATATCAAAATCTGCACCGCAGATGTACTGCTCCAAAATCATACCTACCAAAAAGCTCTGAAGGAACATTACACCAAGAAACCGTTCAAGGCTATCCAGCTAGTGATGGATCAACTGACATGATTACTAGACGGTTGTTGACTCTTAAAAGTTACCCTCACGAGATAAAAGGAGTTCAAAAATCCATCAGACCCAAGGCAAGACCCACGTTCCGCAAAAAATACCTAAGGACGAGAGTAATGCACCCGAAAATCGTGCATCATCTGGAACAATGAAAATCACTATTACGCACCAGAAGAAATGTCAACAATGAATGAGGAAGCGCTGAGAACTTGCTATAAAATCTCAACAACGCTGAAATTTTCCAAGCAAAACGATGCATAGTACCTCAAAAATTCGGGGCATAGAGAGAAGTTAAATTCAGCCAATCAAAAGAAAATCTCCAGAAGATTGTTCAAAATGGTTCGGGGACCTGGGCAACAAGTTAGACTCCTTTAGAATGGGATTTCATAAACTCACGAAACAACAACTGCAAGTCACATTGGGAAGCAACTCATTTAATTCATCCGTCATCTGATTCCACGCGTTCAGCAAAAGATCAATTCACAAGAAAACATGACTTGGTCGATCTACCAGAACACCACCAGTTCTGTTAGATGATCTAGAAAGTAAATACAGTAGCACCCCAGGAGATGATCATCGGCTACTAATGTAAAGACGCCAAAGTAGCCAGAGATGAAAACTAATAGCAAACCTGCAAGACGCCGAGCGATAGGAGCTACGGACACTGGAGTACACCTTGCATTTCTCACGGCAGACAGGGAAACCATCGAACTTAGCAACATACAGACCGTGAGAATTTTCCTTGAATAATCCCCATCCAGGAATGACACAACACCGACGCACACACGACTGATATTCTGTACTCTCCACACAACATTGGACAGTGTACTTCAGGAAAGCTACATGCTCGACGACTGGCTCTACCAAAATCTCCCACGGGAGTGGTTGGTCGAAATCAGCAAAACGAACAGGACCTCTCTAAACTTCAACTAACAAAAAAAGGCTCTCTCAAAATCATGTCCTATTAAAACAATACCCACGCTAAAGGACATCTCGCATGGGAAACATCGAAAACGCCAGCTTCAGGAATTCTACGCTACAATATTCCACGTCCAGAAACAAGTCAGGACGGAAACACATAACTAATCTCCAGTACATTCCACACGACAATTGATATAAAAGTTCAGTAAACTCCGTGAGACCTGACCAATAGTTTTGCTATAAGCTCCCATGCAAGACAACTAAACCCAAACAGCAAGCGAAACTGAAATAAACCCTAATCTCCGAATTGCAGAAAAAGCTTCATAACACGTGAGAACTCTTCACATATAGAAACTAGCTGCTAACGTGTAAGGCAATCAAGCGATAATAAGCAGGAGAGAACGAACCCGCAGGAAAGAAAAATGTTAGCGATGAAATCGGAAACAAAATAGCCCACAAGCTAAAGACACTACCGACAGAATATCTATCTTACGTTTCAACGGAGGAAAATACATCTAGGAATACATTTTGTGGAAGTGCAAAACCCTGTCAGGCCTTCAAAGATTTAACATAAAACTTTCGGTAGAATTAATCGCAAGTTGTTCAAAATTGATACAAATTCAAAAAATATTCCAAAGCGTAGAATCTCCTTCAAATGGCTCATGCATACGGGGCACAGAGCCTTCTTCGGACAGCACAGTATTGTTTTCAAATGTAGCAAACCTGGACTAAAAAACACAAAGACTAACGACTAACAAAAGGAAATAATTGAAATGACTAGCAGGAGATGACAAATATTCTTAACTTCGAGTGCTACAATTAGAAAAACCACGTTTCGCAAAAACTACCAACCTTTAAAAAATGTGTATGCACTTGAAAGGCATCAGTGGTGAGACTGATCAAATGCGGAGAATCCGTCGGATATATATAGTATCCTAGCCGCCTCCTGATGGTAACCCTAGCCGCCGCCTAACCCGAACATATCTGCTGTCTAGTCCTAACCCGAACATATCTGCTGTCTACTCCTAAACCCTAAACCTGGGGGGGGAGGGCGGGAGGGGGGGGGCATTTTGGATCATATTTTTAAAATATCATGATTGTAGACTTTTTTTCCTTTCATAATGTGTGGCAACTTCCATTATAAAAAAAATAATTTCCCAATCTTTTTGTTAAATTATTTTGTTGCAATCGGTCCATGCAATTTTGTGTTCCAATTTTCATTTAAACCCAATACAGTTGAGGATAGATTCCTCCTGCAGTTATGATGCACCGTTTTTTGTAGAGTTTGGTAGTTATCAATGCTCGAGGTCTACAACCATCCAGCATGACACAATTTTTAGGTTAATTTGGAGATGGCTCCATTCCCTCGGGATCCAGAGCCTATATTTGCTTTTATTCGAGCAAAGAGACAAAGTTATAGTTGATTGCTAGGCCATATATTCATTCATTTCACATCACACATTCTACTTTCATTTGTTTTTGCTTCAGTTTGATTTAATTTGTTGGCCCATTCTCGAGTGTGGCATGAAAAATTTGTCTTTTCACATTTGTTTTTTATTTTATTTTATTTTTCAACACCATATTCAGGAATATACTTCCAATATTTATGCAATCTCCTTTCTTTTCAATATTAAATTCAAGTTGCATTACATTGTTGTTCATGCCTATGATAACTAGAATACAATTTAGAGATAAATAATATGAAGTAATCACAAGGGTTTAGGGTTTATCCATGTAAACTTAATTGTTAGTGTTCTTTGCAACTCTTTTTTAGTCACAAATTGCAATTAAAAAAAATTACGTTTCCTTTTTTCTAGTCCCCCTCTCCCAACTCATTATTTTTGTGTGAAAAAAAACTCCCAAATGCTTTGGAAATTGTACGAACAGAAATTCAGCCTCAGTGCACCCTAGGCCCCACATAAAAAGGCCTTCAAAACCCATACTCAAACAAAAAAAACCAGAAAAGACCCACAACCTACCAACTTGGATTTTCAAAATTCCAACCATTTCCATGACATCTAGGGTGCAATGTAGAGGGATAACCGGCAATTAGTTACCTGCTAGCCAAATCATTTGCTCAAAAAGTTGATCCAAATTCTAGCGAAATGAAACAGCAGTTATGGAAAACAAAATCAAGGAACCACCAAATATTGAAATGTTCACCAAGTGTTACTGTGGACAGTGACAACACAACTCAACTGATTTTGTCAGGTATTTGGTGCAGAGCATTACATTTTATGTAAGATTTTATTTTCCTAGTGGAATGGTACAGTACACCCTATTCAGTGTGAAAAAGATTTCCGGTATTTCTTGTTTGGTGGGGCAGTATCCCTAGGGGGTGACTTTAGACGGACAAACGGACAATTAGGGGAAAAAGAAGCAAATTGCCTGCAATGAAGACCTTTTGCTTATTTAAGGTCTTCCCTATTGCATTGCACCTTGGAAAAGCCTGTTTGACAGTACATATGAGCCTAAAACTTCGCAAATCCTCAAGTTGTGTTCAATGTGCAGGCCCACATTTATCATTCTCCACATGTGATACTATGGAAATGAATTGTAGCAACCTTCTTTTATGCCTTCCAATTTTCATGAATGGATCTTGATATGTTTTTACCAGTTTGTGTAAGCACCTTCATCCCCACATCTCCACCATGATCTTCAAAATATGCACATTTGCTTTGATACCCATAGGTTCAATAGAAGTATCCATGTGGTCTTTTTTATGAAACCTATCAAAAAATATTTTTCTTTAAAATTCTACGAGATGCTTCCCATTTGTGTTTTTCTATTCAAAGCCAATCAAGGGGTCATTATCATTCAATCTCCTCAACATGACTTGCTATGTTGAAGCAAGCTTTTGCAACATATTGATGTTATGGATATCCTTCATACAGATGACAAAGTATATTATTTACCACTGGAACAAAATGCTTTTGAAGAAAATATGGCATGACTCACTTGCTCTAACGGCATCAAAATATGTCAATGTTATGCAATTCCTTATCCAAAAATAGTTTAATACTTTCCTCTTTTTTAAATGATGATACAAAGTTAATCTATGAATGTTTTATTGTAAAAACTCAGCACAGATGACCGATGTCAGTGTGTGAGGTTTTTGAAATAATTAGGAGTCGTGGTTATTTCATTCTGTATTTTTTTTCCCCAAAACCCCACTCTAACAGTTATGGGAAAAAATCAAGGACCCACCCAATATTGAAAAGCTCACCAAGTGTTACTGTGGACAGTGAGTTCATTTTTTTTGGGACAAATTGGTCAAACATTTCTCATTACATTTTCAACAACTCAATTGATTTTGTCAGAGCTTTGATGCAAAACATTAACTTTTTGGTAAGTTTTTATTTTGTAGGTGGAACGGTACACCCCATTCAGTGTGAATAACATTTCAACTATTTCTTTCTTGTTTCGTGGGGCAATGTCCTTAGGGAGTGAGTGACTTTAAACGGACAAATGGGCAATTAGGGAAAAATGAAACAAACATTTGTCTTGTACTGTCTGCAATGAAGATCCTGTTCCTATTTAACGTTTTCCCTATGGCATTGCAGCTTGGAAAAGCCTGTTTGACAGTACATATGAGCCTAAAAAGTTGCAAGCCCTCAAGTTGTGTTTGAATGTGCAGGCTTGAGGTGGGTACGCCACAGACATCAATAGCACAGGTGACAAGCGTCACTAACCTGTCACACCTACCTACACTAATATATGCTAGAGGGAAGTCCCTAGGTATGGCCAGTGGGTACTGTCGATTAATATCACTAGGTTAATTTTCTTCCTCAGGCGGTTAGTCTGCAGTTGGAATAGTTTTCTTCTTCAGCACGTCAGTGTGGAGTTGGAATAGTTCACAAAAGCAGCAACTGGCGAAGTATGGAGTTGTGCACTCATAATGTACTAGAGACAACAACCCTTAATGTGGGTCTGGCATATACCTCCGCCGCACAGTCGCCATATAATCGTAGAGTTCTGCAGTATCGTAAACTAGAGGAAAGTCCCGAGATCAATGACCTCTCTTTTTTTTGTGCTGACTGATGCAGTAGTGCACCATACTACAAGGGCCACTTGCATCCTGTATTCTATAACTTAAAATTGGGTTCTCTATAGAACCATGTTGTCCAGTGGGCTCGCATTAACTACAATTTTTGTCAAAGTTGGTGAACCTGGCATTGTTGTCATCAATCCCCTTGTATGCACAATTGGACAGCTTGCTAACCGACTCAACAACAAGAGTACACCCAGTCATCCAATTGGCAGGTGTCTATCTCAGACTTGTTATGTTGAACTCAAATGATACTATGGAAGCTACAGAACAATAGAAGGTTTTATTATGAATTGTAGAATTCCTCCCCTTTGGCCCATCTATACAGATCAAAGGAGGACAACATTTGCCAAAGCATATGGGACAAAGGTAGGGTGCTATAGGGAACTCTTTGGGGAATAGGTCAAAAACTTGGGAACTCTTTGCTTTGACCACCCCCCACCCCCGAAACCCAACAAATGGAAAGGCAACTGTGAACCGTCCAAGTGGAAAGTGAATAGTGGCTAGTCCACTCTCCACACCAAACTTCAAACACAACTTCAAAAAACAAAACCCTCCCTCGCACCCACAAGAATAAAAGGGCCAATTAGGGCTTGAGTGACCCAACCCCCACCAGTGCACCATCCATCGAAATTGCTTGAGAAAAACACAAATTTCCCAAATTTATATTAAAAAGGGAACAATTCGCCTGAAAAACGCTCATGCTTAGTGCGCAGGTAGTTTTCCTCGCTCGAGCGCAGTAATGTTGTCAACTGTGTATTTTTGTCAATTTTGTGATATCAAAAATTTGCCGAATTTTTCCAGAAAAAATAGAAAAATTAATCAAAATTACCAATGTTTTTTTGTTCAAATTTGTGAAATAGGTTTCTTGGTAATCATGCACAAGAGGCTTTAGCCAAATTGGGCTAACATCCGGGGGGAGTTCGGGGGGGGAGCTTATTGGATCATATTTTAAAAATATAATGATTATAGACTTTTTTTCCTTTCATAATGTGACAACTTCTAATATAAAAAACACATTTTCCTAATCTTTTTGTTAAATATTTTTTGTTGCAATTGGTCCATGCAATTTTTTGTTCCAATTTTCATTAAAACCCAATGCAATTGGGGATAGACTTCTTCCCACAATTATGGATGCATCTTTTTTTTTAAAGTTTGGCAATTATCCATGTTGGAGGTGTGTAAGTATCTCTCATAACACAACCTTTAGGTCTATTTTGGAAGATGATTCCATTTTCTCAAGATCTAGAGCTCGTATTCATTTTTGTTCAATCAAAGAAACAGGGTTATAGTTGATTGCTAGGCCATGTATTCATTCATTTCACATCACACATTCTACTTTCATTTCATTGTTGTGTTTTTGTTTCAGTTTGATTCAACTTTCAGCATTTAATTTTTTCATGTGTGAATGTGGACATCAATTAAATGTATTTGGCATGCATCTTGCACATTGTCCATTCGAAAGTTAATAGATAAAACACATGACACCATTAGAAATGTCATGTATGCCCTTGCTTAAGAAAATGAACACGATGTATGGAAAGAACAGTGGTACACCTTTACATTAAGAATTTCATTATGAATCGATCTTTCCATGACTCTTGAAAATTAAGTGATAGTTACAAACTTGACACAAGAGACAAAAGATAATGGTTAGGAGTGTCATTAATTGACTAGGAGGTGGAGATGCAAAACTTAATGTCATTGTTAAAATTTGCAAATATAGAAGGATTCATGAAAGGCACCATTTTATTCCAATGACTATGGAGGTGCATGACGCACTTTGACATGATATAGATTGTTTCATTAATGAGTGTGCTCGTCTTTTCCATAATAGAGGATCAAAAGGTCATTTATTCTTGTCTTTTTACATTCAATTTTTCAAGAAACATTTTAATATTATTTTTCAACATGTTTAGCCTCTGCTACATTGAAAAAGATTGGTTGGAGGAGATGTTTGTTTTAGGCTTCCTATTACTATTAGATGTCACAATTTGAATGTACGTGACATGAAAAGGGATGTGGGTGACATAGTTTCCTACCATGAGGGACTAAACCTCTCTCCTTTTTTTTGGGTCTTGCTGGTTGTGTATGGTTTGGCATTTCTTTTGCCTTCCTTTTTGTCTTGTGCATAATGGTTCCAACCATGGATTTTTATTGGATTTTTTATCAAATAAAAAAGAACCCACTCAACTTGGGATTAATCCACGTTTATATAATGTCAATTTAAACATTTTATAATTAAATATGATTCGTATTTTTCTCAAAATATTCAAATATGATGATACACATGTTCCTACTTATTTATATCATTAATTTAGAAGTTGTAAGAAAATTGTCATCATTAATTTAAATAGGACAATTTTAGGTTTCATAAATTGTCACTTGGACAATTCCAAACTAGAATTTGTTTAGCCCATTCTCAAGTGTGGCATGAAAAATTTGTCTTTTCACATTTTTTTTAATTTATTTCTTTTTTTTCAACACCATATTCAGGAATACACTTCCAATATGTATGCAATCCCATTTCTTTTCAATATTACATTCAAGTTGCATTACATTGTTGTTCATGCCTATGATAACTAGAATACAATTTAGTGACAAACAATGGGAAGTAATCACAAGGGCTATATAATTGATCCTCAAATAAGAATGTAGCTATTTCATTTGTTGATTGTGTTGACATCACAATGAGGTTAGCATTTGTGAATATATGTTACATGTGTACACTTATGGAATCCATGTAATTTTAATTGTTAATGTTCTTTGCAACTTTTTTTTAGTCATAAATTGCAATTAAAAAATTTACATTTTTCTTTTTCTAGTTCCCCTCCCCCCACTAATTCTTTTTGTGCAACAAAAAAACTCCCAAATGCTTTGGAAATTGTATCAACAGAAATTAATCCTCAGTGCACCCCACGCCCCACATTAAAAAAACCCCATCTAAAACCAAGAAAATGAGAAAAGACCCACAACCTACCAACTTGGATTTTCAAAATTCCAACCATTTTCATGACGTCTAGGGTGCATTGTAGAGGGATAAGCCGCAATCAGTTACATGCTACCCAAGTCATTTGCTCAGAAAGTTGATTCAAATTTTAGAGAAATGAACCAGGAGTTATGCCAAAAAAATCAATGAATCGCCCAATATTGAAATGTTCACCAACTGTTACTCTGGACAGTGAGTTCTTCTTTTTTGGGGACAAATTTGTCAAACATTTCTCATTACAGTTTCAACAACTCAACTGATTTTTTCAGGTATTTGGTGCAGAACATTAAATTTTTTGTAAGATTTTTTTTTGTTAGTGGAACGGTACACCCCGTCAGTGTCAAAAAGATTTCCCCTATTTCTTGTTTGGTGGGGCATTATCCCTAGGGGGTGACTTTAGATGGACAAATGGGCAATTAGGGGAAAAAGAAGCAAATTGCCTGCAATGAAGACCTTTTTCTTATTTAAGGTCTTCCCTACCGCATTGCACCTTGGAAAAGCATGTTTGAGACTACATCTGAGCCTAAAAATTCACAAACCCTCCAGTTGTGTTTGAATGTGTAGGCCCACATTTATCATTCTCCACATGTGATTGAAATGAATTGTAGCAACCTTCTTTTATGCCTTCCAATTTGTGATGAATGGATCTTGATTTTTTTACCCATTTGTGTAAGCACCTTCATCCCCACATCTCCACCATGATCTTCAAAATGTGCACATTTGCTTTGATACCCATAGGTCAATAAAAGCATCCAGGTGGTCTTTTTTATGAAACCTATCAAAAAATGTTTTTCTTTGAAATTCTATAGGATGCTTCCCATTTGCCATTCTCTATTGAATCAAGGAGTCATTATCATTCAATCTAATCAACACAACTTGATACGTTGAAGCAAGCTTTTGCAACAGATTGATGTTATGGATATCCTCCATACAGCTGACAAAGTATATTATTTACCATTGGAACAAAATGCTCTTGAAAAAAATATGGCATGACTCACTTGCTCTAACGGAATCAAAATATGTCAATGTTATGCAATTCCTTATTCAAAAATAGTTTAATACTTTCCTCTTTTTTAAATGATGATACAAAGTTAATTTATGATTGTTTTATTGTAAAAACTCAGCATAGGTGACCGATGTCAGTTTGTGAGGTTTTTGAAATAATTAGGAGTGGTGGTTATTTCATTCTGTATTTTTTTTCCTCAAAAACGCATTCTAGCAGTTATGGAAAAAAAATGAACGCCCACCCAATATTCAAAAGCTCACCAAGTGTCACTGTGGACAGTGAGTCCATTTTTTTTTGGGACAAATTTGTCAAACATATCTCATTACAGTTTCAACAACTCAATTGATTTTGTCAGGTCTTTGATGCAAAACATTAAATTTTTGGTAAGATTTTATTTTGTTGGTGGAACAATACTCCCCATTCAGTGTGAAGAAGATTTCAACTATTTCTTTCTTGTTTCATTTCAACACCTCAATTGAAATGAGTTCTGCAGTATCGTAAGCTAGAGGAAAGTCTTGAGATCAATAACCTCGCTTTTTTGTGCTGACTGAGGAGTAGTGCACCATACTACATGCACCAGGTGCATCTTGTATTCTTTAAGCTGGGAGCATTAACTACGATTTCTGTCACCGTTGGTAAACCGGGCATTGTTGTCATCAATCCCCTTGTATGCACACTTGGACGGCTTGTATTCATTAACTTAAAGTTGGGTTCTCTGTAGAACCATGTTGTCCACTCGGCTAGCATTAACTACGATTTCTGTCACAGTTGGTGAACCGGACATTGTTGTCATCAATCCCCTTGTATGCACACTTGGACGGCTTGCTAACCTGACAAAACAAGAAGAGTATTATCTGTCATCTCCCACACTTGTTATGTTGAACACAAATGTTAAACTATGGAAGCTGGGAGAATAGAAGATTCTATTTTGAAGTATAGAGTTCCTCCCCTTTGGCCCACCTATATAGCTCAAAGGAGGACAACATTTGCGAAAGCATGTGGGATAAAAGTAAGGTGCTAGTGGGAACTCTTTGGGGAATAGGTCAGAAACTTGGGACCTCTTTGCTTGCACACACAAACCCCAC
>Ga0209208_10005376_pt1 | contig 17864 bp, 15 predicted proteins | sample S1TSphfallax_3_FD_187694 | JGI IMG/M metagenome (GOLD analysis project Ga0209208, IMG submission 187694) | Host-associated microbial communities from peat moss isolated from Minnesota, USA - S1T2_Fd - Sphagnum fallax MG (SPAdes) (version 2) | ecosystem: Host-associated > Plants > Peat moss >... | reverse complement strand
TATTTTTTAAAATTTTATAAATTTGGCTTGAGCTATGTGACTGACAACTGAATAGGTAGGTACCTACCACTTATAGCTGTAAAATAATAACCATATCATGGGCATTATTATTACTAGAGGAGATGCTATTGTTTTATTCTCTCTCTCTCTCTCTCTCTCTCTCAGATTTGACATCCAAAATAAATAAGATAACATGGGGCATCATCCATTAAGGGCAATGAGAGCTGCTTGTTTTTATTTATTTATTTATTTATTTATTTTATTTTTTCCTCTGTCTTCTGAAAATTGGACACTCAAAGTAAATAACGAGAACCCCATTAAAAAATAATAATAATAATAATTTAAAGCACGTGTCAACAAAAAGCAACACAAGCCAATAGTTTCCCATGTGAAAAATGGGTAATAATAATAAGTAGACCTAAAATTGGTCCTTTACCACCACCACGGTTCCAAAGACCTGTCCTCCCCTCCCTTGGTCTGCCCGCTGCCCAGATGCTCCACATGTGCCATAAGTGGCTAGTAGTAGTAGTAGTAGTCCTTTCATATGATGATTACCCATGTCCCATTTTTTTTCATGTCAGCCCAACATCCTTCCTTTCAATTGGCATCCCCTTTTTCTCTTCCCTTTCCATGCAATGTACACTCATAATAATCAGTCATCCCTTTTGTGTGCATGCATGCATGCATGCATGCCTATACCTTTCCATTCATCCTTTTTTTTTAAAAAATTCATCCATCCAATAGGTTGAACCACCAATTACTTACAACAACCTCCATTCAACCAATTGCCCTAGTAGTAGTAGTAGTAGTAGTAGTAGAAGAAGAAGAAGAAGAAGAGGGGTAGTATCATCACAAAATGTAGCCAAATTTCTACCTGAAAAATGTGATTTCAACCTATACAAATGCTTTTTCATGGAAAGAAATGACCCAAATTTGTTTGTAGCCAAATTTGGCTAAAACTATTTTTTGGATGATGCCCATTTTGGCTACATCACAAAATCCTTTTTTGAAAAAAAAAAACTCTGAGATTCTCTGATTCCTGAATAAATGAATGGTTTCCCATGGGCCTGGAGATAGGTACCTAGTACCTACCTACCTACCTACATGCATACCTACCTACCTACCTAGGTGTAAGTTGGGGGAATTCTTTTACCAGGTTTGCTGTTTCCCAACTAACTAACTCTTTGCTTTTTTTTGGGGTGGGGGGGTCTTTTGGTGGCATTGTAATAAGAATTGGCATTCTTTCTTTCTTTCTTGCTTGCTCTTCTTTCTTTCTCTCTTTCTTTCTTTCTCGTGTAAGTATTCGGTGCGCACCAGGAACGTAGAGCTACGTAGTACACACACATGAACGCGCGTGCGCTTGCTTACTTGCTTAGCTTTCTTTGTTGAATCCTCTTGACTCGGGCAAGCTTTGTGGCTTTGATTGATCGTCTGCTGCTCTGCTCTGCTCTGCTCTGCTGTGCAGTGCAGTCGTCGATGAGGGAGAAGAGCCCAGTCCACTCCCACTCCACTCCAGTCCAAAAGCATCATCACACGTTTCCAACTAAAATAGATACACAACATAAGAGTACGCGGAGTTCAAAGCTGGCAGTTTATTGTTTGCATTCGTGTTTGACCTGCTGGCGTTATTGTTCTCCCCTTCCTTGATTTGTTTATTCACTTGTACAGTTGTGGGAGAGAGACTACATCCTGCTGGCACATGGTTGGTGCTCTTTGGGTTGAACAGTTTGGAGACTTGTTTTGTGGATTCTTTGTTTAACCCCTCCCCCCCCCCTTTTCTGTTTCCCTGTAGGAGTTAGAAATTGTTGTGGGTTTCTTGCTTGCTTGCTAGTTCAACGAGGTCCGTTTATGTAGAGCTGGACTGTGGACAGAATGCGAGTGTGGTCTTTCAGTTGTTGATGTCGCGGAAGCCGTGAGATTGCTGCTTCTGGTGAGAGGAGGAATTGGGAGTTGGGTAGGTGGGATCTTCTCCAGGCTTGTTGAAAGGGTGCCAGGAACTAACTGCGGGGGCGCAGGATTCCACCCACCAGCACCCCGGGACTGATGGACGACTTGAGAAGAGCTGCATTTTGAGTTCTCCGCATGATTCCTCTAGCGATTTCCACCCAGTTCTCCATTCTGCAATCCGTTTGAAAGTCCGCGTGAACTTATTAGATGCTTGAGAATTTGGGCTTGCCACTTCTCTTTGCTCCCCATTCCCTGATGCTGCTGTCGACTGCAGCAGGACCCATGTCTTCAGAGGCCTTCAATCTTAAGGGCAGCAGCAAAAATGTACTCAAGGTGGAGATGTGGATGTTAAGAGAATCAGTAAGATCCGTCTAGGGGAGAAGGATTTTCTAGGATTTGGAAAGGACAAGACTTGTGTGTCTCTGAGCCCCTCATCCACCCGCGGGAATTTGAGAGAGAGAGAGAGAGAGTCCTACTTGGGACACTGGGGACTCAACAAGAAAGAAATGGGTCAGTGGGATTCAACAGGCCCAGGGCCAGATGTAGGAGTAGTAGGATCAGCCATGGGGATGGGAGGAGGGGGAAGAGATGTGACTAATGTGCTTCTTAGCTCGCTGACAAAGGGCACCATGAGCCCTAAGAAGCGGTTTCCAAATCCCAAATGTGGGGAGGAGATCAATGACCCATTCAAGATTTACCAGTATCTCACAGCTGACCAGCATGAGGGGGGCAAGGAGAGTGCGGCGGGGATGGTGGACAGTAGTGATGTATGCTTGCTTAAAGTTTCCCACCACAACACCAGCAGCAAGCTGCAAGGGATGGAGCAGGCAGGTTTTGTAAGCGATTTAGGTCATTTCTTGGTTCGCAACTCGTCAGTTATCTCTCAAACGTTCAGCAAAAAGAGGAGCTATCTGCAGTCAAGCTTCTATGTTTTTGCGCTTCTGGTGCTCACTTTCCTGTTCGTGAAGATCACATCGGTTGGGTTACTAAGAGTGGAGTCTCAGAACTATTCGGCTACTAAGGTGGCATTCATCTCCTCCTCCCACCTTTCTTTTTTCCTTCATAGTACTCTACAGTATTCTTATCAGTGATTGCAATGTCCTCATGTAAGTACTTGTTCAGGCCAAAGAGATAAGTGAGCAAGGATTTAGTCTCAGTATTGTGAGGGACCTTAACCCCCCTGCCCCACCCTCCTCCTTCCTTCTTCCCAAATCCCTGAAAGATTCTTCTGTAAAGCTGGGAAGCTGGAAGCTGTGGTGGGCAAGGAAGCTAAGTTCCCTCAATTCATGAGGTTTCACTAAACATTAGCAATATCTGTTGTTGCATTACAAGCATAAGCTGGGAGAAAGAGTTTTTTTATCGGTTTTTAAATTTTATTCAGTTGCAACTTTTGATTTTTTTATTAGGTACTGGAAGAGAGGCTGGTTCTTCAAGCGGTGAAGGTTGAGTCCAGTGAGGCACACAAAGAGTTTGTAACGCAAGTATTCAAGGATGGTTCAATATTGGTACTATCATCTGACAAACAGAATGAGCATGATGAAGGTTATCAGAAGGTAAAACCAGTCCGTAAGTTCATCACATGTTGTTGCTTCTTTTCACCTGCTGGGCTTTTGTAGCTTGTTTACAGCTGGGTCTAGGACTTGGTATGCCATGTTCATGATGTTCAATGGCAAACAAATAGGGTTCTGTCTTTGGCTGATCTCTGATTCATCACCTGATGTGCAAACCAAAAGTTTTGAGTGGTTACGGAATTCGTAGTCAAGTGGCTCTTGCAACTCCCTCCCTACTCCTCCCATGTACAAACATATAAGTGGATCCTGCCAACAACATTGGCATGCCAACAGGAGTCTTCCATGATGATCATTGACCTGTTAAATTTTGACTTTTGTTTTGACATTAACTTCTGCACCAGGGTTGAACAGCTGCTTATGGTCCAAGGAATTATGTATTCACTGTCATGTGCATCTTATGCAGACTGCTGTGTTTGGGACAAGTGAACTGTGGGCAAAGCCAATGAGTCAAAATCTTGAGCAGTGTGTAGTTCGGAGCAAAGCCAACAGCCGTAAGTGTTAGTTATCAAATTTTGCAAATTTGTGGTTGTCTGTCTTTTCAACAAATTTGATAAACTTGCACTTGAAAGCAGATTCCATCAAGGTCTGCTCTGTCTGAATTGTTTTGGTCTTTTCTTGCAGGTCCTGAAAATGGTACAAATGGGTACCTTTTAGTCAATGCCAATGGTGGCCTAAATCAAATGCGAGCAGGGGTTCGTAGATATTCAAACTCCATCTTGTCACTTGGGGCGGCACATCTAGGTTATGGTCAAGATTGCATTTCTAGTCATTGTAGGCCTTCATCTTTCTTTCTGTGTATGGGTGTTAGTAGGTGAAGTTGCAGCAGCCATGAGAATTTTTTTAATGATGAGCTGACAAGTAGTTCACCAGGGATGCATGTGAGATGAGTGCAAAATCATCTGTTGATAGATCTTTCAAAATGGTTGCGAATATGGATCGCAGTCAAGCCTTGTGGTAGGATAACTAACCAAGGTCAATTTTTCATTATCCTGTTTGGTAACCATTGAGTTGTGGTTTTCAGATTTGTGATATGGTTGCGGTGGCAAAGCTGATGAATGCTACACTCGTGGTTCCAACTCTTGATCACAGCTCTTTCTGGGCTGATCCCAGGTTGGCCCATAGTCTGCTGCAGGACATGTCCAAATTTCAATTCAGGGAGTTTGGATAAGTCAAAATGATTTTGTTTGTTATTGTTGGTAAACAAAGGGTTATGACACACACGACCAAACTATATTTTCCCTTGAATGGAAGAAGCTGAAAGTTGATTTCTGGTTACAGTGAGTTTGGAGATATTTTTGATGTGCATCATTTTGTGGAGTCACTGCGGGAGGATGTCCATGTTGTGGAGGAGGTTCCAGCACATCTTGCTCATATCAATCCCATGATGAAGGCGCCAATCTCTTGGTCCAAGGTGAAATTTCTTTTCTTTCCTTTCTTCAAATGCAATGTTATTCTAAACCTTATGACAAGTTGCTGCTCTCCATCCCAAATGTTTTCAGGACTTTTTGGATATAAGAAAAGTGATGGAGCTTCTGCTTCCATTACATTTGAGAGATTTGGCCTGGTTTTTGCAGGCACCCTATTATGAGGAATTAGTGCCATTACTGCAGCAACAGAAAGTGTTGTATTTCACACACGCTGATTCACGATTGGCAAACAACAATTTGCCAGACTCGATACAGCAATTACGATGCCATGCCAATTACCATGCTCTAAGGTTTGCAGAACCCATTCAGACTCTAGGACGCACTCTTGTTGAGCGCCTGCAACAAGATGGCCCGTATATTGCATTACATCTCAGGTAATTTTTTTTGTTCCCTGAGTACTTAAAAGTGGTTTTAGCAATTCTTCAAAGGGATACGAGCTTCCTTTTTTGATGATGAAGTGAACATGCCAATCAAAATGTGTGTTACTAATACTTGCAAGGTTTGGGTCACAGCTTGTCTTACTATGGTTAATCTAGGAGGAGTGTCTTGCGGTAGGCCTAGTAACATAGGTTGACTACTCATGGTGCAGATATGAGAAAGACATGTTGGCATTCACCGGATGCACACATGGGCTTTCTACCTTGGAAGTGGATGAACTCCATCAAATGCGTTACAATGTCAAACACTGGAAGGAGAAGGAGATTGATGGAGAAGAAAAGCGGAAGCAAGGGGGTTGTCCACTGACCCCACTTGAGACAGGTCTTTTATTGAAGGCCCTTGGATACCCTGCAGCCACGAAGATTTACATTGTGGCCGGGGAGATCTATGGGAATGGAAGCTTGGACTCCTTAAAACACATGTTTCCTAATGTTTACTCTCACATGACATTGGCAACTGAAGATGAACTGGCTCCACTCAAGGACTTTCAGAATCGCCTTGCAGCGTTAGACTACATAATGGCACTTGCAAGTAATGTTTTTGTGTACACCTATGATGGCAATATGGCCAAGACTGTACAAGGACATCGTCAATTTGAGGGCTACCGAAAAACAATTAGCCCTGATAGGTACTATTTTTTTCCCTCTCCTCCTTTCATGGTTTGTGTGAAGACTTTCTCAACAACAAATTCCCTAGTGGTGCATCTTGCTGAAGTGGAAGCTAATACAATTTGTATTAATTAAATATTTGGGTTTCCAACAATTGGTTTTTGAATTGTATCTTACTTTTGGCTGGATGTTGAAGAGGGTGTGCATGAAGTAATACTAAGGGCCTGTTGTATTTGCAGAGAAAGTCTGGTGAGGCTTGTGGATGAGTATGAAACAGGCACAATACCTTGGGAAGCATTTGAAGCTGATGTAAGGAAGATTCATCTGGAACGGATAGGTGCACCACATTTGCGAGAGGTCGGGGAGTCCCCCAAATTGGAGGAGAATTTTTATGCTAACCCATACCCAGGATGCATTTGTGAGAAGCAGCAATATAGCCGGCGCCTATTGAATAAGCCCTAAATTTTGCCCAATGGCAGCGTACAAAAGTGTTACTCTACCTACTTGTGTACTGTATTAATTGAACCTACTTTATTTAGGACAATGGTGAGCACAGGGCTCTGGCAAGTTGATACTTGCTTTCAGACTTGCCCCATTATAGAGAGAGAGAGAGAGAGAGGGGTCCATAGCTCCATTTTGCATGAATTGCAATCTGCAGCTATGGATCTCTATGCCCCCCATTCTTTTCATAGGGACCAACAATAAACATTCTTTTGTAGGTTGGAAATATTGCCAGTACCAAGTAGTCCTGCAATTCTCTATTTGGTTGCTTGACACTGATTAGCGACTGCACCTTGCACTCTGTATATCTTCCTGATGACCATCATCTTTGCTGGTAATGGCATTTCCTAATATTGGAAGGGTTTGTGAATACGCTTCTTCCCACTTCTATTTTTCTCCCTATTTCCCATCACCTCCATTAAACTGTACATGGCAGGCAATAAAGAGTCGCAATTTTACCCTACTAAGTTGCCTTCATTTTTGAGTTGATTATTGTCGTGTTTCTCTGTACTTTTCTGAAGAAAGAAAGAGATCACAAAGGATTATGTTCTTTTGCATGTTCTACATCTTATCCCTTTTTCATTTTCTCAAATTGAGCCACATCAAGAGGACCGCTTCGACCTTTCAACTCCATGGTCATGTAACCCACTTCATGTCCCCTTGATTAACCCTTTGATTCACCATCAGATCCTGCTTGCTTGAAATTCAACATTTGGTTTCTGAATCCTGACTGCCAATTTGTGCACAAGGGAATTTTGTCCTGCAAGTTGATGCTTAGAAGCTTGATCACTTGACCCATTTAACAAGCTACTTGGAACCAAACATATCTCAAAATCCAATCACATCTTGATGATTTACCTTTGATCCAATATTTCAATGTTGTTTGTTGCATTAGACCAACTTTGGTCCAGGATTTCTAGAGACCTTCCATCAAAGATCATAATGTAATCCCACTTTTCAAATATGTGTCATCACCATGAAGATTTCTTCCCTTTAGGTCTTAAACTCTTGAGCCTATAACCTAATAGAAGATTTCCATGGCTTGTCTCTTGTTGATAGTCCTCAAAACCAATAGTTCAACAATAGAACTTTGCATTAACTATTTTTTATTTAAATCGCCTTGAGCCCATCACAACCCAAAAAATGACACATTTGTCTCCCAATGCATTTGAGATTTATGTGATGTGGTACCATCTCCCCTAGGACAGATGTAATTGTTAAACATGGTTCTAGATTTAATTCAAGGTGCTTAACACAATTCCATGGACCATAGTGTTACTAGTACCATATATACTTAGATATAAGGACCTTCTTAACCATGAATAGGGACTTTGTTTTGTTAACAAACTAATTTGTTTTGGTGACAAAAGCATAGGTAAACATTAACAAGTTCTTGAGTGATGCTAATTTCATCTCTCTCATTATTGTTTTCCAAGTTATGAGTTCATTCTATTGATTGTTGTTTCCAGTTTGTTCTCTCGGTTTGAAATTATCCTTAAGTTGTGAAAGCTCCTTTAATTCCAAGGTTTTCATAGTTCATTTGGATGTGATGTTTGGGTTATTGTAATTTGTGGCATTATTGCTTCAATGCAGGTAGTCCAAAGGTTCTAGAGGTTTTTGCATTAAGTAGTTAGTATGGATCAGATTTTAGTTATTTCTTTTACACCCCAAGGCAATGTTTTAACTAGTGACATGTGTATTTAGTTAGAATTAATATTAGTGGCAGATAAGCACCAGTGATAGACATGAGGACTTGTGGGACTTGTTTTATCCTTTCAACAAATTATGACAAATTAGATTGTAGATTACCTTTTGAGAATTCATGCATTTATTGGGTGTTCTTCCATTATCAATCAACTAACAATCTAACAATTATTCATCCATCTATTCTTGTATCAATTGAGTTTGGACATTAAAAAATATATAAATTATATATATATATATATATAGGTTTCACCATTATGCCCATGACTATGGATGAAAGAATTTGATCACATATTCACTATTGTATGACAAAGTGATGGTTGTCATTGTTGAAACAATATCATAGGTCTAGGAACTTGGAACAAATTCAAGGATTAGGGTTTTTGGTTCAATCTTAATCATGCCCATAGGGAGGTGCATATCTAATCTTAGAGAAGAAATATTCAAAAAAGCAACAACCTTATTGAACTTCCAACTCAATGACAAATGTTTGCCTTTGTTTTATTAAAGACTTCAGCAATATATTTGTTAGTTAAAGAGGGTGGCATGGCACTTTATGTGGTAGAATAGGGTTTTATGATCTACAAGGTGACCGCTTTTATTTATTATGTATTTTGGTTCAATCACGAAGACAATTAAACCAATTGTTTATGTCAAATAAGGCTTTTGATGGGGCATTACCAATATTGAAAAGGTTTATGCAATTGAACATTACCTTGTAAGCAATTATTCGACTTAAAAATGTCCAAGCGTCATGAGGCCTTATTTCACACAGAATTTACAATTTGTTCCAACACTTGAGTAATGTAAGAGATCTTTAAGAATTGGAAATAGATTCAAACATAAGGAAATTGTTGAAATAATATTGACTTTAAATGATGTTGAAAGTGTTCAAAAAAGTCTTTAAAACATATGTTAAAATAATATAAAAATAGATCATAAAAATGCACACACAATGGTATATCTTAATTTATTGCAAAATCCCTAAGGGTACATAATTATTGAAAATTGGGTGATTATCTATTTTATTAATTAATAAAATAAAATAATTGGGTTTCAATCATTGTCTTACCACTTCCAAGGTGTGACTTGGAAATCATTGACTAAGGAAATCTCTTGTTTAATATGAAAAAAATATGCCAATGTAAACCAAAGGCCATTACGGACCTATCACAAGATCTGAGGTATGTAATCTTCCCTCCCCAATGAAACATTTTCAAGATTTATGTGGCATTGAAATATATATTGATGGAGAGCTATGTTTGTGATTTCTTTTTCATCTTATGTTTCAACTTATTTGTCATTATGGATCTTGAAAGGTAAAAGTTTTTTCTTATATTAGTGTGGCCACTTTTCAAACCAAGGTGTGCAAGGTTAAAAAAACTATAGATGCACTTATTGATAATGGCATTCATGGGCAACCCATGAGAAATAGCCATGATAGCCCTACAAATCTTTTTTTGATGTTATTGAAGGAAAAGAAGGAAGATTTCGTGAATATATATAGTTTTATTTTAATTTCTTTTTTAATGTCAATTCTCATTGTTTGTTACACTTCAAACTTGTTTGATAAAAAAAATCAAACATTTTATTACAATTTTGGAAGTACATAAACTCATTCTTGTATATTTTTTTGAAGAAATTGGTCACACATGCATTTATGGCCTAATGAAAGTCACAAAGTTTTTTTTATAATAACTTATTATCAATTGGTCTTTTTCAATGAACATGACTTTTAGGTGCATATGTAGAATAAGTTTTGAATTCATCTACCATTTAGTCTTGCATGTGAATGAATGTTATAGCAATTATAATCATGGTAATAGTCTATTGTACAAGTGTAAGATCATTTGCTTATATATGTTAAGGTTGGTAACTTGAAATGTTATGTAAATCAATGAAAAATATTCATTGAATTCTTCATTGAGGTCATAGCCATGTTTTAAGAATATGTATAATAAGAAATGGTCCTTTTTATCAAGAAAATTGTTAAGAAGTTTGAAGTATTTCATGGTATTCATCCTTTGGTTGTTGGAATCACATGTGCTTTCTAAATTCCCATATTACATGCAAAACTTCATATATTAGCCAATTATGATTGGAAAGGTTTCCATTTCATGTTATTCACAAGGTATATTTTAGAAGTAAAAGATATAAGGATGAGACTCCAATAGAAATTGGGTAGGTCATATGCATGTTATTAACTTATGGAGTTGCACTTCAATTAGTTAATTATTCTTTAATTATCAAACTTCCTCTTTACACTCTAATTAGTGCTATTATATATTTTTCTCATCCACGAATGTTCCCACCATTGAAAGGATGAAAAAATGGGTTGTCCAAAAAACATTAGTAATACTTTGATTTAATGTGGCTAGATTTAATTGGTGCATGGTTAAACTTTTATGCATTAAGACCCATTAACAATTTATCCATTGCGTTGCACACACGTTTTATATTACTTAACCTTTTACAAGTTTTCACAATTGGTTCATATCCCCAAATGACAAACTATTCTGTCTTCTTTAATAAAACAAATATCCAAATATGATCACAACTACAAGTGTTTCCCTCTAAGAGAAGTTTACCCACTTATCTCAATAAACACATAAATTACAAGGGGAGGATGACTTGTTTGTAAAATCATGGTCCATCATATGACAACCTATGAATAGATTTTAGAACTTCCATCAACAAAGGCTATGTCACATTGTGGCCTTGCCATTTACATTAAAAAATATCTTAATGCAAAAGAAGAATTCTATAAACTCAAATATTTCACCATGCAAAAATATAAATTTCAAAAAATCATCTAAAAGAAACGAAAATCCTTTAAAATACTAAAACTCTAATTAATTTCAAGTTTCAACACAAACCAAAATATCGTCTTTCAAAAATTCTCCTATAAAAATAGACTTGTTACCTAGGGGCCAAAATCCTTAAACTACTATACTTTATAATGAATCTAAACATAGTATCCTTGCCTTGGTAGGCAAGGCCAATGAACATGTACAAAATAGTATGATGCTTAAAATTGTGATTTCAATAGGATTTTTTGTATGTATTACAAGAGCAAGGAATCAATCAACAGTCAAACACAATGTTTGAGTTTAATATGTAGGGAGGGTGGCCTATTCATGGCACAAAATAAGCATGATATTGTGCATTGATCCTTCATGCTTCTTGAATTCTTGTGCACCTTTAGTTAAGGCTTGAGTTTTCTAATACTTTTCAACATGTGAAAAGGACATAAGACCTCAAGTGTGAGTGTGTTCATTATTTTCTCTAACTACCTTAAAACATGACAAAATGTGAATTATGAAATTTATTGATTATAACAATCCTATAAATGGTGAATGTTTGTTTCTGGGGTGGAAAGTTGGTGGTGACTACATGTTTTATTTTGTTGTCATTGGAAAGTAGGTGGCAATACATGGTTGTTTTATCTTATTAAAAATGATTACCCTATATGGGGCCATAAAAAAATGTTGCAAACTTTAATGAATTGGTGGGAAGATCAACTTTAGTTTTTTTCCCCATGATTTCACACCAATGTGATGTTTAGCATATGTGCATCCCAAAATGCTCACACTAGTTAATGTGGCATGTTTCTTCATTTAGAAGATGTGGGGCACCCATGGTTAACAACCATATGTTTTAGTAATGTCATTAAACCAATTTGAAGTTTGATAACCTTTTGGTTATTACATTATACAAGGCAAGGGAAAAAATTACTTAAGTGAAACTTCTATGTCCCATAATCTAACATTAAACATTTATACATTAAAAATTTCTTGAAGGGAAAGTTATACAAAATTTTGACAAGGGAACCATCCAAGAGCTCCTTGTGTTAATGTGGCCAACACACATAACCCAAGGTCATTTCAAGGGTCAAAAGTTGACCAAGATGAATAGACTTTCATTTCATTTTCCATTTAATGAAATGTCAAGGTGAAATGTTTGGGGGCATGGGGGGATTCAAGGAAAAGATACTGCTTAAATGTGTAGGCTAATATGTCTTTTAAGTTACAATTAGGTTACTAATGTGGTATTAATGGGGATGATCTAAATTTTGTTATTTTTTGCATACAAAGTAGTGGCATGATTAATGATACAATAAATAATGTTAGTTGAATTATATCAATGGGTAAATGCATTTTACAATCTAGACAATCTATCCCAAAACTTGATGTACATATAATATCAAAAGTGATAACACATAATATTTCACTCACTGCAAGTTATTTAAAAAATTGTATGTAGTTGATTTGGGCATTAAAAATAATATAAACCATGAATATGAAATTGATTCATTTAAAAAAAAAATAACATGTGCTCCAATAGTTTTATAAATGTTTTTAAAAACACCTTATTTGACAACAACGAACCATTTTTAATATTATTTTTGTAAAATTATTTTTAAAAATTAGCACAACTACACCTTCAATGGAAGAAGATTTTGCAACCTAAAAAACATTGTAATCATCAACATTATCATAACATAATTTACTGCTAAATATTTGTGTATCATTTAAATTAACAAATTGAATGTTTTGAAGAAAAAAATTGTTCATTATGATTGTTTTTTTGTATGTGCAAAATTTTAGGAATTTTTTTTCATTCTAATTAATATTTCTTAATCCTTTTATTAAATTGTAATGGTGTTACAAACTTCTACAACTTTAAAATGTATTTGAATTGTTCATATATATGTGCATCAATTTCATAACATAATGAGAGCTTAAGATGTTATCCACTTTTAATTGCACATCACCATCACAAAATCCTTCCCAAATAACTAAAAACGTATTGTAGTGAAAACTATCAAACTGTTATTATTATTTTGTTTATATGCCATGTCAACACCTTAACAAACAATTAAGAAAAAGGTGTAAGAAAACAATTGACTTTCAACTTTTGCTTGTGAAAAATTCATAACTGATAATATAAGATTTAAGATAGTTCATTCAAAACATGGAATAATTTGAAGCTCCATGTGACAACCCAAATTTGGGAGTCCATTGAAATGTTGGTAAGTTGTCATCAAATAAAGTTGACATATTGTGATTTGGATGCCAACTTGGGAGTTTCCTTATCATAAAATGTTTTTGAATCACATTTATCACTTGAACACCAAAGTCGGTGTTGCCAAGACCTTTGACAATGATTCCAAGCCTAGTAAATGAGGAAATTTGGGTTTGCTTTGGGAGACCATTGAAATAATTCCATTGATTATATCAATTTCAATTTTTTTGGCACAAGTTCTTGAGCCACAAATAAATAATGAAAACATGATGTTAGGTCCACCAATCACATGTTAGTAGATACCTTAATTTGAAGTTTACATTGACTTGATTTCAACAAGGGAGTGGCCACTTCCATTTCCCCAAGTCTAGATGAAATGGGCCTACCAATTTGTTTGCAACATTTCTTGTGCCAAGCCCCACAATTTCCTATAAAATATTCATAACACCTAAAATTAAACTATAAATAATTTTTTTATTCGTAACCATTTTATATGTGAAAATGGAAGCATGCATGTTATGTTGGTAGAGTAGCCATGTGTATTGTTAGTACCATGGAACCTAAATTAGTTTGCTAGGGATACGGAATTGGCATGCAATTGTAGTTAAACCATGAAATATATTGTTTGATTGAATATATATTGTGTTTGTATGAAATTAGCTAAGGATTTTTTTGTGTAACTAAGACAATGTTTTATAATTTAAAAGTGCACAAGATGTGTGTATTCATTTGAGACAATCTTCTCGAACTTTGGTACTCAAATGTTGATGTTCACCAAAGTTGTTATTGATGGACTTGATCAAATAGATATAAAATTTGAATCTTGACAATAACAAAGTCTAAAATATAGATGGGAAGTTTCAAAAGCTTTTCAAACAAAAAGTTATGAATTACTTGAATCTTAATCATCCTCCATATTTTGTTAAAATAATTTGCAAATGAACTAATGTGAAACATGACATTTCTTATTCCATGTTGAGCATGGAAATGTGTTTTATTTCATTGATATCATACTAGATTTTAAAGAGGAGTTGGCCTTACATAATCTTGGATAGAAATATGGGAATGGATGCAACATATAATCACCTTTTGTTAAGGTTGTATTGAAAGGCCCAAAGGTGTGACCATATCAATGGTTTTTTCTACTGGCTTACCCTTGGTGGTTAGGATTATTGGAGTTGCATGCTTATATTCATGTTATTCAACCTATGGTAAAAATGGTTATTTCAATAATGATGCATGGCCATTAGTTTCCTATAAATCATTTAAAAAAATTGAACCATGATGGGATATGTTTTCCAACATTGTGTATAACAATCAATTGACAAGTTCAAAAGGCATGTCAAACAATAACTTTGCCACCACTCCTTTTCAATGGCCGCCTATTTTGCATGTGGCCATTAATGCATCTTTTCATTTTGTGGTTCATTTTTAAAGGCACATGACTTCGACATGATTAGTTTAGAGAAAGTTGATATTCCTTGAGTTAAACATAAAGCATGGGTGTATTATACTTTATTGAACACTCATTTGGGAGGTGTTGAAACCTATTATGATCCATTCACAATGTTGTCTTAAACTTATGATATGTTTGTCTTGGTGGTGTGATGTCTATTCAAGAGAATGGCATGTGAAATGCATATTTTCCTTGACAATATTCATTCATGAATGACCACATGATACCATATGTAAAGATGTCATATAACTTTTGGAACGTGTTATGGTTTATTTGAATGTTATTTCAGTTTTGTGTGTTATGTTTGTGTTGAGAGGTAGAAGTGATGACAACATTGCACAAAATAAATAACAAAGGAAAAAACTAAAGGAAACAAATGATAGAACCATCACAAGGTCATCCACCAAAATTACAAATCATTGAATCACTTTTCTTGAACAAAATTGAACACACGAATATATGGAAGAACAATCAATCACGTTACTATATGCTAAATGATGAACATTCAAATATGTTGTGTGATGAAAAAATATTACATGTGATGAGTTGCCCAATATTTCTAGAAGCCTAGTATGTTGGATCAAGTTTTGGATTTTCATACATATTATGTACATAAAGGAAAATGAGTAACAAAATAAAAGTGATAACCAAAGTTCAAAAAGGGGAACAAATAATGTAAGGAAGTGAAGAAAAGTGATAAAATCACAAGACAAAATCAAATTGGAAAAAGAAAAACTATGTGACAAGAGAATGAAAGCAAACCAAAAGGGCTAATGGAGAAGAGGTGAAACATGTAAGGTAAACCAATAATAAGATAAAGAACCAAAAGTGGGGTTCCACCAAGAATGCAAAGGCAAAGGAGGAGGAAGAGCGGTAGGCATTAGTAGGCATATTAGTAGATGGTATGGTGAGAATGAGAAAGAAGAAGATTGTATCCAAAGAAAACGATTGAAAAGGTTTGGTAGAAAGCACATTAGATTATGGAGAAAGAGACAAGGAAGATGAGAGGATATGGGAAAAGAAACATACAAGAAGAAAATGGGTATGAAAGAGGGATGGTGCAAGAGGATAGGGGACCTTAGTTACACCCTCTAATGAGATTTTAAGAAGCAAGATGAATGACCCCCTTTGTTTACCCTTTGAAGTAGTCTTCCTTTTATTGGTGAAATTATGCCACTTCATAAATTTTTACTTTTATTTTTGCAAAAATATGAGTTTTTTTGGGGGGGTTTTTTGTTGTTGTATTTCTCAAAATATTTATACAAGTTTCCAATAAGTAGCCAACAATATAGGAGGATGCTTGGATTACTACTTTAGTATCCTTTACTTATAATTCATTTATAGCCAAAATTGGCTAAACCTTTTTTTATGGATGATGTTCACCTTAGCTACATCACAACATCAATATTGAAAAAAACATTGCCCTTGAACCATTTCAAAGGGGGAGAAGGCAAACCTCTAAGTTTGGGTGACTTCTGGCTTCTTCTCCAACTTCATTACCTATTTCCCCCCTTTGCGTGTTGCCAAAGCTTCTACAAGTGTTTGGGACATTGTGTGACCTACCCATAGTAGTACTACCTTGGCAGCTTCTACACAAATTATTTATTTTCCAAAATGTTGAAATGTTTTTTTTTAAGAAAATTTAAAAAATTTCCAAAGAAAGTTTGTTTGTTAAGGAAAATAGAGAATCATTTAGAATATTCTGGAAGGTTCTATTCTTCAACATGGAATGTTTCAAAATTAAATAATTATTCAACCCTCAAAATGTTGAAATTGCCCCATAGGGCGGGGTAGGTACTATGGTAGTTAAAATCTGGTGTGTTTCGTCTACTCATACACCTATATAATTGTAAGCAACCCTCAACCAATAATAATAATAATAATAATAATAATAATAAAAATAATAATGGAAGCTCAAATTTTTTGCACTACCAACCAATCCCACAATTATTCCCCAACCTTTGCAATTATCCTTGGCCTACCAGCTAGGTACCTTGGCCCACAGGTTGATGAGCCAAAGTATGAGTTTTTGTCAAGAGGTATCTAGTATCTACCTCCCTCCAAATGTTAGGGGCTAGGAGTAGGGATGAATTATTCGACCTTGGTTTAGACTTATTTAATCTATTAACATACTAACAAACATGTCAAAATTCATGAAATCAATTAGCACAAAACATTTGCGAAAATCGGAATATAGTATGTATCATCCTATCTTCTCATCTAAATCTACAACTAATAGATGATTTTCTTGGATAGTTGTCCATACTAATACATTAAATGAATTAGACTTATAAATCATTTGTTTGATAATTTTCAATTTCATTTTTCTGATTAATTAGTGATATTTCATTTTTTGTTTTTTTTTAGTCCAATAGTGAATTGGGTTAATGGATTATACACCCACATGTGTTAGCAAGTGCAAGCTATATTCACTCTAATGCAAAGGCACCTAGTATTCCATGGTCTTCTATAGAGCTTTTGGGGAACACTTTTTAAAAATTGGGAAACTATATCATGACCAATATGGGAAGAGCTTCCCCAAAGCTTCAAAAATCCTTCAGAAATATTGAATTGGGTATGGAGAGAAATTGTTACATTAGACTTTAAGCACCAATGTATGTAACAAACACTCTTCTTTGAGAAAGAAAAGAAACTGAGAAAGTTTTACATGAGCAACAAAACTTGAGAATCAAATTGGCATTGAGACAATCATTTTTCAATGCCCTTTTTTGTTGGGACCGGGACTAGGGTAAAATCAGCCTTCTGGTTTTTTGTTCAAGAAGATTTTTTATTAATTTAATTATATTTACCAATTGAGAATGGGAACAAAAATTCATTGGGATTAATAATCACTAGAACTGACACAGTTGATAAACTCCAAATTAGTGTCTGAAATTCTAGTATCAACATCTTTTCTTGCAATTTGAATTTATTTGGCCTGTGACAATTATGCTGCTGAGCACCCAATTTTATTTCTTCTTACCTTTCTCATGATTGTTTCATGTTTGTACACATTGACACTTTGAACCTGTACAATGTTTACAAAATGAACTAAGCATTTCATGGTGTTTTTCTAGACCCAAAAAAAGAAAAAAAGAAAAAAAAAAAGGACTTCAAATTCTAATAAGGATTTTTTCTTGTAACATGACAAATATTGACCACTTTTGCTTTGATATTGTGTGTGGCC
>Ga0209208_10005375_pt1 | contig 17870 bp, 11 predicted proteins | sample S1TSphfallax_3_FD_187694 | JGI IMG/M metagenome (GOLD analysis project Ga0209208, IMG submission 187694) | Host-associated microbial communities from peat moss isolated from Minnesota, USA - S1T2_Fd - Sphagnum fallax MG (SPAdes) (version 2) | ecosystem: Host-associated > Plants > Peat moss >... | reverse complement strand
ATTTTTTGGGTTTTACTTGCATGTGTATAGGGGAAGAGACATTTTACCATCCTAAGTTCCAATTTTAAGCTCCAAGTTTAAGCTTTAGGTTCATGCGATAATTTTCATAAACATGAAAACATTTAAGACTAACCAAAATGAGAACAAGGGTAGGCCTAGTTATCAATATAAATCATGAAATTAAAAAAACAAAAACAAAAACATGACAAGTGTAAATAAAAACCCAACAACATTTTATTGCAAAGAAGAAATAAAACAAGGCTATGACAAGAAAACATACCCAAAATTGGTGTTGAACAAATTCAAAATTAATGAGAAATTCTACCTTTATTTATACCTATTGGGCACCTAGCTCAAAGAAGTTTTAAAAAAAACTTTTAAACTACACATGGCCCATCATGTGCACCCATGTGTAGTCCATGTGTATTCATGTGTGAATTGTGAGTTAACTATAAATGAATTAAAAATGAACTGATATTCAACCAATAATGAATTAAAGTAATTGAAAGTGAATTGAAAATGAACTAATAATTAATCAAAAGTGAACTGATATTCAACAAATAATGAATTAAAGTAATTAGAAGTGAACTGAAAATGAACTAATAATTAATCAAAAGTGAACTGATACTCAACCAATAATGAATTAAAATAATTGAAGTGAACTAAAAATGAACTAATAATTAATCAAAAGTGAACTAATACTCAACCAATAATGAATTAAAGTAATCGGAAGTGCATTGAAAATGAACTAATAATTAATCAAAAGTGAACTGATACTCAACCAATAATGAATTAAAGTAATCGGAAGTGAACTGATACTCAACCAATAATGAATTAAAGTAATCGGAAGTGAACTGATACTCAACCAATAATGAAGTAAAATAATCGGAAGTGAACTGAAAATGAACTAATAATTAATTAAAAGTGAATTGAGAGTAAATTAGAAGTGAACGAAGACTTAATTAAAAGTGAACTAAAAATGAAATAAAAGTTAATTGGAAATGAATTAAAATTTAACTAAAAGTTAGATACAAATTTATTACAAGTCATGGATGAACATTCAAATCAATGAAGTTCGTGGCATTGACATCAATGACAATAACTTGTTTCAACTTGGATTTCTTAGTTCTTTTGATCGAAAATTGGTTTGATGATCCCATTATTAGTTTTTGAGGATAAAAAAAGACATATTAAATGTGATAAATGGTTGAATTTCCTAATGATATTGAAGATCATTTAAAAGATTATACCCAAAATTGAGAGATGTATCCATGATTTTGATTATGTTTTGTTCATGATGCACATGTTACCTTTTAAATTTTGATTAAAGTCTAATTGTTGCAATTTTAACATTGAGTTTGCAATTAAGTGTGGAGTGCAAGGGTCCATGAGGCCAAAGAGTGTGTTTAGGTGTGAAACACACTTTCACAATTGGGGGATAGTGCAAGAGTTGGAGCCCAATGATTCCTAAGTGCACTCCCACTTTGGGAATTGCATTCATGTGGGAGTTTTGAATATTCAGAGTCTTGGTTGAAAAGGCAAACAAGCACCAAATTGGGCCCTCAAGATACCATCTTGAAGTGTAGATGCCTAAAGTGCCCTCACATTGTTCATTTTGACATGGGAATGCATGAACTATGATTAAAAGAAGAACCAAGAATCAAATTGAAAATTTGACTCCCAACCACAAATCCCCTTAAAGGAAGGGTCAAATGATTTCTGATTGGGCCATGCAATACACGATTGAAAATATTTTTCTAAGGGCTATAAAATATTTCTCTTTGCATGTTCCAAAATGACTTGTTTTGAGAAGATATGAGTGTCCAAAATTTTGGGACAATAAAAATCCCAATTTTGGGACTCCCACTTGGGAGTCCTGAGAAAAAATGTCATTTAGATGTAACCCTTGTGGAAAGTCACATAATATATTATAGAAAGGGGAGTGGTGCCTCCTCCCAAAGGTTGCAAGTCATGTAAAGCTTATGCTTGAAATTGTCCCTATTAAGTTTGTTGCACCACTTGCGTTCAACTTGCACTAATCGCCCTCTCTCCTTGGTTATGCAAGTTGATTTCATCTTGATTTTTTGCTTATGAATTCGTCCTAATCCCATTTGAGAGTTCCAGCACACCCTCCTACCTTAGAAATGTTATGAGCTAGGGAACATGCTTCGATTTTTTTATTTTTCTATTGTTACATTCTAGGACCCACTTTTGGGTTTCTTAAGGAATTTGAGGGCGCATCCCTCTATGTCTTTATTGCCACTTTGTAAATGTGCCAATTCAATGTCTACATTGGATATAACTAAAGTGCATGTGTAAAACTCCTTTCATGCAAATGAAATCCAAGTTGCTTGTTGTGGGATTTTATTTGTTTCATTTTTTGGTTCCATTTTTCTTTTTAAATAGTTTTTACAACATGTAAAAATTATGTAAGTGTAATTGTTTACACTTACATTTACCCAACATGTAAATAAATTTCCTTGAGCCACTTACACATACATGTAAGTTTTAAAACATATACATACATTGAACAAGCATAAAATAATTGAAAAAAAAAACTTTGAAGACAATATGAATGGGTATATGGATGACACACAAATGAGGGATATTTAAATGTTTTCCATGTTAACAATGCTAACACCATCTTTGCATTGAAAATTAACTCACGCACAACATTGAAATACCTCATATTTCTCACATGCTTCAAACTAATTGGATTATGAAAATATTGGATGAAGGATGCTAATAAATGACATTCTAGAATTGAGAAGATATCATCCAATAATTAATTAAAATCTTCCACTAACAACATAATCTAAGATTTAATTCAACAAAATTTTAATATTTTTTCATATTAGTAATGGATGTGTATCAATTATTTGATGAAATTGTTTTGATCCACTTTTTTGATGAAAAATACTAATATGCTTTTATATGGTTTGTGATATAATTTTATCATTTTATCAAATGTGTATAAAATATTAATTAAAAAAAATGTCCATGGGATTTTTAGTAATTTTCATGGACCAAAAAGTTGCAAAGTGAAGACCACAAAGATCAATTCCTTTAACATTTGAACTAATTTTTTTAATGCTTCCAATGTGTGTAGCATATCCAATCACCACCTATAACAAAACTATGTGAAAAAAAACATAAAATATGATATTCAAAGAGGAAAAAGATGTCACAACAATAATTAATCTTCATATATATAAACAATGTTATCTTTTCAAATCCATCACAAGGGTGAAAGATTTGTGTCTAGAATTGTTGAATTAATGATCACATCAATTAAGTTTTAAATAAACAATTTCAATGACACATTGGCAAAAAACTCAGACAAGAAAAGTTTAAAGTTTGTTTTGGTGGCCATGTTACGTGATATGGCCTTCATTTAGGATTGTAGGATTCAACAAGACAGAAGGTCATAGCTTCCATTTAAAAAGTTTGGCCCAACTTAAATTGAATTGAATTGCAGCATGGGCATTAAATGAATCAATGTAATGTCATTTTAGACATTCAACTTAATCATTTGAAAGTTTGGCACAACTTAAATTGAATTGGATGGCATTGACATTAATGCGTTAATCCAACATTACTTTAAGAAAAATACCAATTTAGTATGAAAGACATTAATTCATGTTTGAATTGTGATTTTTTCCATTTTTTTCTCCTTTGCCCATTTGTTCACCTTTGTGCCATTTTTGTGGCATTTTTGAATTTTAAAACAATATCTAACATGTTCACATTCCCATTTGAAAAGATTTTAATCAAGTTTGAATTAGTTATGTCAAGTTGAAAATGTGGTACCATGATGCCAAGAAAATTTCCAAATAAAAAACCACCAATTGAATTAATCGTCTAAATAGTACATTCTTTGAAACATTTGGCAAGTGTTTCATTTAATATTTTTAACATGGGATGTATTTGATTGATTCTTAATGAATTTTTAAAAATTAAAATGATTATTCACATTTTTTTTGTGGTAAAAATAGGTGTAAGTGCTCGTTGCATTGTAATTTAGTTTTTAATGGTCTAAATATAATTATATTCACAAATTTCAACTAATTTATAATTAATCAACTTCATAATAAAAAAGTTGCAATAAAATGATATTAAGATAATGCCAAATTAATGATAATTAATGGGTTGAGTTTTTGTTGCAAGTAAAGTTTCATTAATTTCTTGTGTTTTGTCAAAGGGTTTATTCACCTTAAACTTGTTGAAACATGTTTTTGGGACCTTAATGACATTGTTTTCAACTTATGTTTGCAATTTTTGTTTTTTATGTTATTTGAAAACTATGGGCTCATTTTGTGTGATATACATTGTTGTTCATGAATTGAATTTTGATTTATTCTAACCCCTTCATTTAGATTAGATATACAAGGTACAATGTATAATTAGTCATATTCATAGGTACTTCCTTTTTAAACTTACATAATTCATTTTGCAAACGTCAAAAACTAAATGTAAAGTTTGTATTAAGTTGGAAATACCAATTTTGGTGATGCAAGCAATCTTCTATTATAAAGTGATTTGGTTTAATTACATTTTCCAAACAAAATATCTTTAGAATGAACTTTTGATTAGTTTGGAACTTTGCCCAACAAAATAAACAATATAAATTCATGTTTAGATAATTTTTTTCAAAACATTAGGAAGAATATGGGAACATATAAATGGATTTGAAATATTAAACCTCTAATGAACTAATAGGTAACCTTTGTTATTAGGAGTTGTGGCCAAGTGGAATTTCACTAGGATTTGGGTGAAATTGGGACAATTTCACTATGCGAGAATTTAATAAATTCATTATGTCCCTTAGGGAATGGGGATCAATTGCTATAAACATAATGATTTCATTAACACTTGATAAAATAGGAAACACAACAATTGAATGTTATTTAACTAAGTCAATCTTGGTCAAATCCCATTTATTGATTACAAAAAATTTATAAACTTTATTCAAAAATAAAATATTTATTTAAATAACACAAAAAGAATTACCTAGGTGAATTGCTTCCATTGGAAATGGACGTGCATGACCCATGTTTCACCCAAGGTGAAAAAGGTTAACAACCTAATTAATTTTTTGAATGCAATAGTGAATTGGGTTAATAAACCACACCCGCACTTGATATCAATGCATTTTCAAATACATGATTGGGAATAATATTCATAATAATATCAATGTGAATAAAGTTTGAATGAGAGAAGGAATTGGAAAAGCAAGTGCACAAGCCACACATAATTACAAAACTATAAAAGTATAGATAAATAAATAAATAATTTGTTTGACACAACAAGATTGCAAGGGAATTTGTTGAACATGTTGCAAGGAGCAAGCAAAAAGCTTAAATAGTAAATGAAGATGGGTGCACACACAAAGTTACTAGAACAAGAAGTAGTAGTGAGGAAATCAATGAGTAGTACAAAGGAAGCAAGTCATTGAAAGCTTTTGAATTGGACAAAAGAAAATCAATCAAACTAATGTATTCATTTGCACACCTACCTGGATTTGAACCTCCAACCACTTGCCTTTTGCAATCTATGTTGTAATAAGAGGCCCATCTCCCCAACCAATTAAATTACAACCAATTCATATAATAATAATAATATATTATTATTATTATTATTATTATTGATTTATTAATTAATTTATTAAAAAAATTAATAATTCATTTATTTGAATGTCAGGACCAGAAGTCAAGAGAGTCAAGACAACAAACTCTGTGCCAATTTTTTTATTTGCTTCATTGGTTGTTTAAAGTTCTCTTCTTTTTGCAATTAATTCATATTCATTCACTCCAATGCTATTAGTCAGTTATTTGGATAAATAAATAAATAAATAAATAAAAACATATAGCTGTATATATATAACAACCTCCAGTTTTTGGATTTTTGAAAATTTTCAGAATCAAAGGACCTCCAATTTATTTATTTTTGAATTTTTGGGAATTTAAATTAAATATTTAAAATAATTTAAAAATTATAAAAAATTAAAAAAAAAACCTCTCATCCTGGTTTTCTTTGAAGAGAAAGGATTTCAGAATCAAAGAACCGCGGTTTGTTGAAAAACAAATTGGGGAATCAAAGAACCGGCATTTTGCATGAGATAACCGGCAAAGAAATGGGCAGCTTGATACAAGGGCTATCTGGCCGGTTCTTAGATTTTTGGAGAACCAGCAGAGTGTTATATATCCGAAATCAGTTCTCAGATTCTTGTAGACTGTGGTTATATATCCTTTAGAAACCCCACCTGAAAACCGCCGGTTATCATCTGCCATTTCTAATAGCTACCCAACACTTGGTCTTTTGGGAGTCTTGGGATTAATTTTTTAAAACCCTCCTAACAAAAGATGAAGAAAAAAGACAACCCAACCCCCAAAAATTTAAATTAAAAAAACCTATAAATAAAATAAATAAATAAATAAATATAATTTTTTTTAATTATTAATTTTTTGGGGTTTGGGTTGTCTTTTTTCTTCATTTTTTTTAGGAGGGTTTGTCCAAATGTTGGACCCCAAGTGATGCCAAATGTAAGTGGGGGTTTCTAACACTTAAAAAAAAGCTAGAGACATGACTAGGTAGCTTGTTCTTTGATGAGCCTTTTGGATTTTCTAAACTAAGCTCCACAAGAAGAAGGATATACCCATTTTAATACCCAATTATACCCATTAGGAAGTTGGTTGCCAAGTATTGGATGATTTTGGTTGGTAAGGTGAAGAACCCATGAAATTTGTAGACATTCGCTCATAGTTTGAACACTTGGAATTTAGGGGGAAGGGGGATGGATTTCATCTACTTATTTACTTATATATTTCTAATAACACAAAATTTGATACAAATCAAGTTATTTATGGAGGAATGTGGAAAGAGAGGGACGAATGAAAAGCTTATCGAGGGTCTTATTTCAAGTGCCTTATTGTATTACCAAACAATGTCTAGTGATTATTTGATACCCTTTTTCTATGTTGTGATGGATTCTACAAGCTTTGTGGCATCTTGCAAGGGAGGACGCCATAGCTTGGATAATCGCTAGCACTTGGAGCTCAAGTAATTTGGCCCAAGTTGGCATTTTGCAAAAATTTCCATGTGAATATGAAGTTAATGTGAGTGGGCTAAACTTGTATGTTATAATTATAACTTTTTTGGAGAAAAGTATCACATTCATTCATTCTTTTTTTTAAATTTTAGAAATCAATTGTTTCCTTATGTTTTGCAAAAAAAAAAATCCTATTTTTGGAATTCTTTATCAATTTGGTCTCAAGTCTTGTCCAATTTATCATCATTGGATGTGCCAAACCATTTATTATTCTACATCGACCAATTTAAAGAATAAACAACTTTAGAAAAACCATGGGTTAGGTATTCGTTCTTTAACTAAAGGAAAATTCCCTGGTATATTTTTAAGTTTGAATTATTTTTTCAAAATCACCTAGCCAAATGGACATTAATTTATTAACATGTGTTTAAATTAAAATCTTACATTTAAAACATCATGTTGAAATGTTGAATTTTCAAACATAATGTTAGAAACTTTTTAATAATTGAGCATGCTTGAATACGTGCAATTTTAAAAATCTCACAATCCATCACTAAGACCTCATTAGCAAAAAAGGAAAAGTTCCCTAATTAATATTCTAAAAATACATTCTAAAATAAGAAATGTAAACTTCCATAACTATATTGTTACAAACACTATGATAAGGAGGAAATGAAAGACACATTCAAATTCAAATTTTGATAACTAACAAGATTAATCAATTTATACAAATGATAAAACAATAGATAAAAGGTGAAGATAGGAAGATGGTGGTCTAGAAGGGATAAAAATTGTAATTCATTTGTAAAAAATGTTGGACATGAACAATGATGAAATGGTTTTTGGACTACCTTACGTCAAGGTTAGTTTTGCCATTAAACAATCCTCAAAATAAAAAAATTAAATTTTGTGAATATATGAAGTTGACATGTTGAAAATCATCATAGTTATTATAGGCTACACTTTGAACAATTTCATTATTCATATCACAATAGTATAATAGATGATGAAAAAATATACAATTTCAATTTTTTTTAAAATTCAATTTTTTGAAAAATAATAATAATTCATTTTGTCAATGCGGAAACTAACCTAGAATTGAATTGGAGTTGAACCAACCTTTTATCTATATGTGGTTCAAATATATAATGGGATTAAGGGTGGCAAAGACAAAAGTTGTTTTGAAGTGTTGTTAAAAATTAGGGGTGCACTCAATATTTATAAGGTTTAAGATTTTCAAAATAAATCAATCTTGTTTAAATAAAACACAACAACAAAAAATAAAGTTAGAAATGTCCAGTTCTTTAAAAACATTGTTAATGTGATGATTGCAATTGAAATGATGCCAATGTTATTTCAAGAAATGAGAAAAGATGATAAATAATGAATTAAGGCCCCTTATGAATATAATAACCTCAATTGTAAAGGTGTTTAAAATAAAGGTGAATTAAAAGAGGTAATAAATTGCAAACATGTTGGAGGGATGGGACACACCACCAAAGATACAATATGCATTTCATAACACATTGGGTTAAAATTTCAAATATTACTTAAATTTTTTCCATTTGTAGGAATAGATTTGCTTGTTGAACATTTTCAAACACAAAAGCAATTTTTCAATAAGGATGTAAATGAAGGAAAAATTATTAGAATGCCCAACAATTTTATACCACTTATAAGAGGTGATGAACATAGTAAGGGAACAAAATCGACAAGAAAGTATGATGGACATAACACAATATGTTTGCAAGGTTTCATATAAAGATTTATAACACTTAGTTAGACAACAAGGTATTAAAATAATAATAATAACAAAGAAAAACAACCTAAAATGTAGATTAATGTCACCATGGTCCTTGGAAATTATTTTCTTTTTCAAGGGGACGTGTTAGGGATTATGAAACTTTTGTATTCATTAGAAACATTGAAATAAAAAGTTATTACATAAAATTTTAATTTAAACTTAGAACCTAGGTTATTTTGTCTTACATCACCTTACCATTAAGCTATCACCAATCATCCCACATGTAGACAATTTGATATTATATGCAACAATTTGGGTGTGAATCAAACACAAATTGGAAAAATCCATTAAGTTATTGGCCACATACCACTAGGTCGAAATGTAAAATAAGAAAAGAAAGCTTAAGTATTTTGATAAACTCAAAATATTTCACAAAGAAGCTAAAACAAACATTTTAATTAAATGATAGATTGTGTAGGCTCAAATGATGTTAAAGGCAAACACCAAAAGAAAACACCAAAGAAAGAAAGAAAGAAACAAACAATCACTTGTGATCGAAAACATATTATTTCCTATGTTGAAGAACTAAACTTTAATGAAGGTTGGGAGGTTGAGGCCAAGGTCATGCTATGAAAAAAATGTGGAGGATGAAATTGTTGCCAAGGCATGAACAAAAATAGTCCCATACAATCAATTGATGAAGCCTAATTCAACTCTCCTTATACTTATCACCCCCACCATGTAAACGGAATGAAACCTTTCAATTCTATTAGATAGAAGCCATCCTACTTAAAACCTAAAATTTCATTCAACCATTTTTGGTTTAGCCATTTTTCAACTTTTTTTTGTTGGTGCCCCAAACATCATAAATGGAGAAGTTATTGAATATTGAACAATTTTTTCACTGATTATTCATGTAAATCAAAATTTTAAAAATATAGGAATTTGGCACACTCTTGGTGGTATTGTTGGAAAGCCTTTATTTATTGAGTAAGGTGATTTAATGAAGGTGGTTTGGAAAATTCAAAACCTAAGTTGTTTGAGATATTGAATTTTGAATAGTTTTTGTCATTGAAAATTCAATTAAATTACCTAAAAAATGACTTTGAAAAAGAAAATTTGATTAGTTGGGTAACTAATTCACACTTGGGCCATTTGCACAAAATGCACTAGGTTAAATTTTCAAAGGAGTAACTATCATGTATTTTGATTTTATGAAGTTGGGGGGTGAAGGCAAGGTGTATACAAATTTTATTTATTTTGGAATTCAACACTTAGTATATTAAAAAAAATGTCTTTAAAATGGGTGGTAGTAGCAAGGGAGTTTTTTTTTCCCCAGTTTTGTGATGTAGGCCACAATGGTGATAATGTATAAGAGGAATTAGCCAAATTTGGCTATAGGTAAGAGAGGAAAGTAGAAAAAGCTTAAGAGTCATGTACTTTAAAATATGGTCAAATTATGGCTATTGAAAAACCTCAAAAAGCACTTGATTTTAGCATTTGTTAATTTTAAAAAATACAGTTACAAGCTAAATGTGAAAGTAAAATTTTTAAACATCCTTCTTTATTACTTGAACCAAATATAGAAATCTAGTGATTTTTTTCTTAATATTGGGTCAAATTATGGCTATTGAAAACCTCAAAAAAGCACTTGATTTTAGCACTGTTGATTTTTAATATAGCCAGCAGAAAACCCAAAAAATAAAAAAGAAAAAAAAAAGGCTGGAGAGAATTGGAAGTTAAGAGAATATCCAAAACGCTTACAACGCCCGGATTCGATCCCGAAACCCCTTCCAGAGAAACAGAGAAAGACGCTGCCTCGATGACCACTGCGCTAGTCACTGAAACTTCTGTTCCCGAAGTTGCAGTGAGAGCTTGGCCGCGACCGCGACGAAACGAGAGAACAGAAACAGAGATCGAACGGCGTCTCCCAACAACTTCCCACATTGCTCTAGGCATGCATACTCGTCTATGGCTTCAATCTGCTCATGTTGACAATCACTGAATTTGCTATCCAACGACCCTTTTCTCAGCTTCTGGGGTGCAGTTTTTGCTGAGAAAGAAGAAGAAGAAGAAGAAGAAGACGAAGACAGTGACTAAGAAGAAGAAGAAGAAGAAGAAGTCGGACTAGGTGGAGGAGGTGGAGGAGAGTTTTGTGTTTTTTGTGGAGCTTGATTTTGGGGTTTGCGAGGTAAGAGCGGAAGAGAGGAAAGGGGCATTTGACTTGTAGGGTTTACGGCTTTGCCTAGATTTTCATGTCCAGCTTGCCCGACTCTTCTCTAGCACCATCTTCTGCCGCATCTGAAACGTTTGCGCAGTCTTCGTCAGTGAATCATGGAGCAGCGGCAACACCAACAACAAGAAGCAGCAGCAGCAGCAACCATCACCACCACCACCAAGGCAGTGGTAGTAGTAGCAACAACAACAGGGCAAGAAAGAACAGGGAGGAGGAGGTTAGGGTTTCGCAGGAAGGGAATGAAGAAAGTGCTGCAGCAGGAAGGGGAACTATGCTTAATCCTTTCGCCAAGGAGTTTGTGCCTCCTGCAGCTGCTGCACAAACCGGTTTGTTTCTTTCGTATCAGGCTTCCTTTTTTTTTGTCTCCTTGAGGGATCCCGTTTACGCTTCCATATTCCTCTCTGCTCTTTTTCAGGCAGCGAAAGGATCTATATATATATATATATATATATATCCTAGGGTTTCTGCAAATCTTGCATTAGCAAATCCTGCATAGGGTTATGTTTGCTAGCATGGAGAGAGACAGGAAGAAATAAAGCATTGTCAAACCTCTGTGACCCAGACCACTCCCTTGTGGCTCCCACCTCTTTGCCACAATAGCTCAGTCTCTGCTATGGCTTGAACCTTGGGTTTCTTAGCAGCAAAACCTTAGGAGTTTGAAATGTTGAACCGCTTGTACAATGTTTCCTTCTTTCTAAATCCTGCTGCCTATGTATGTATGTATGTATTAGCTAGCACACATGACGCAGGATGCAGTGATGCGGAAGAATCTCTTATCTGTTTCTGAGAAGTTTGACAGTTTTGACAACGACTAGAGATTACTCCTTTTTGCAACAGGTGAGGCAAGGGATTCACAGAGACAGTTGGGGGGACGCCGTGCGGTATGTATGCTTTTTTTTACCTGCAACAGAATTTTATCTGTGCTGATGTTGCTGCTGAGTGGAAGACAATTTAGTGACAAAATTGTTGTATTGAACTTGAAGATTGATTTGGCTTCAAATGGATACCTGGCCTTTTTAGCTCAGAATTTGGGTATTACAGGCATCCAACAATGGAGTTGTGTGGAAGCAGAAGTCTGGCCAGGATGCAAGCAGTGGAGAAAGTGTGACAGCTTTGAATGGGAACAGCTTCTTGACATCTCAGGGGAGAGGAAATGGTGCATCTTCAAGGGCAATGGCCACACCAGGAAAGAATGGTGGTGGTGGTACTGGAGCTTCAAACTCTTGGCAGTCAGGTGCCATCACAGGTGGAGCACCTCCTGGGGGAAGAAGGGGTCAGATGCTCAATGCAAATTACCTTCTGAACTTCCAGTATGATCCAATCCCTCGCCCTCCTCCACGTGCACCTCCTCCTCGTAGACAGCGGCGGATCCAACCCTACAACAAGGAGTTATTCTTGCAGGCGAACTTTCGGTTCTTGGTTTCTGATCTTGGTGACTACATGTTGAATGCAAGTGATCCTGACAAAATGTTGCAGTGGGAAGATGTTGCAGCTGTGAATGTAACTGCACCAGAAGTTCAGTGCCCCATCTGTTTGGATAGCCCACCTCTGTGTCCTCAAATCACTTCATGCGGTCATATGTTCTGCTTCCCCTGTATCTTGCGCTATTTGATGGCTGGGGAGGAGGACCTTCGGGGTGACCACTGGAAAAAGTGTCCATTGTGCTTTGCAATGATCTCCTGTAAAGACTTGCGCACATTGTCCATCGACCCTGTGCAGGAGTACCATGTTGGTGATCGTGTGAGGTTTAATTTGCTTACTCGTGCCAAAGGCTCCATAATCCCATTTGGAAGAAGGGAGGGTGGACTTGGAGCACTGGCATACAGCAAAGATGGTCGTTGCCATCTTTACTCCAAGTTCACACTTACGTCCAATGCGGAACAGACCACTGATAAAGCTGTGGCAGAACTGATGGCATGGTCTGCACGTGTTGAGGTGTGTTGTGTAGAATCTTGCTGACCTAACATGCAGTATTGCTGATATCATTCTCTTAATTTGGAGTTTATGAAGGGATAATGAATGTGTGCAGGTAGAGGGATCAGAGGATTTGGAGATGTTGCCATATGTGCATGCGGCTGTCGATGAACTTCAGCAGCGCAAGCAGGTATGGTCTGAGCACCGCACACTTGACTTTTTGTCAAGCAGCCCACCAGTGCGGCAGCGTATAATGTCACAAGCAAGAGCAGGCGTCACAAAGCTACCTGGAGATGGTCTCAGCCAGCAGCAGAAAGGAAACAGTCATAAAGGCCAAGAGGCTGAAGTAGACTGGACTGATTTGAATCCAAGCAAAGCAGCAATGGAGAAAATACAGGGCAATCTGGGGAATAACATAATCACAGTGACACAGGCAGCTATGGCCAAACTGAAAGAGAAGTCTGGTTGGGTGTATGAGAGTGCCTTTTCAGATGATGATGAAGAGGGCAATGCATATAGGCCAACTCGTTCCTTGAAGTCAAATGGACAGGAAACTGAGCTTGTAAATGTTGATGAAGACTCCAGTGAAATCCTTAATGCAGAAGGGAATGAAGGTCCTCCAGCTGACTGGGAGGATTTGCTCTTGCATCCGCCAGAAACTGATGAACCTTCTGTTGTTATTAACAACACCGAGAGGAAGGAGCAGGATGTGAAGAAAGACCAAGATGAAAGGGACTCTTACACCTTCTATCAGGTAGATGACTAAAACTCTGTGAAACACCAACCATTCTTGTTTAGTTTCTGGATGCCACATTCTGCATTTTATGACATCCATTTTTTTCAGAGAAATCTACAAATCTCAATCTTATTGAGGCCACTGCCATCTGGATATGTTGGAAGCATCCTGGAGTAAAAATTCTTAGAACAAAGAATTGCAATTCGTGGATGTGATAACTTTTAATTGCTTGAAGATATAATCTGGGCAATGGGTGCAGTCTGCAGATGGGCAGTCTTTAATACTGCATCCCCTGAACATCAAGTGTCTTCTCCAACATTATGGAGACTATGAGGCATTACCTTCAAAGTAATATGCTGTGCCTCTAATGATTGTGCACATTATCAGCAACATCAGAATGGAGACTTTAACAGTATTTGTCATTGATTAGCTGCTTTGCCTCATCTTTTTTGGCTCTCTTCTGAATGCTTGGGATCAAGCAGGCTATGACATGAGGCAACATATTTGTTGAATGCTTGATACAGCAGGTATTGAAGCAGGCAGATCTTTGATTTAGCATTTTGAATGTTTTCTGTTGCTATCTTCATGGAGAATCTCCAATTAACTTAAAGGACTTCATAATAAGCCATGTGCATTTTGGTGGGTGGGTGCAGTTTGGAGGCACAGGTGGTGGAACTTGAATCTGTAACCCAAACAGATGCTACTAGGAAGCGGTACCGCTACCTAAGCCATTTCCCATTAACTGCCACCTTTCAGGTAGCCTGTCCCCTAGTTTTCGACATCTGAGCCTGTTTGAATGAAATTGTTTCTCTTGCAGGTTTCTGCACAGGTTTCTTGGCGAGTTACATCAAGGTTACAACAATTGGATTTGTGTCTCAGAGTTTTTGGCAGAGGCTTGTTTGCTGATTCAAGATGTTAGCTCAAAAGGTACTATGTGAGCTGGGACAAGTGATGATTTTGTACAGCACTTGGTTTGTTGTGCAGCTGTGTGAGGTGGATTTGAGTGACATGCTGCCAACTGAAGCCTTCTCTCCATTTGCTGAAGAGATCCGTTCTCGCCAACTCAGGCGGAAGCATCGTATGCAGCAGGTAGTCCTCTGTGTGTGTCCTGTGTCTACAGCAACACAACTTGTGTAACTGTGCTCAGCTGATGTGTTTTGCATCCTGATGACTGTGTTCCACATCTCCACTAGTTGTTTACCTTGATAGACGTATCACCTGCTACGTGTGGATTTTGTTGGGGATAGGAGAGAGAAGAGAAAGCTAAGCAGGAGCGTATGGCAGCAGTAGCAGCTTCCAGACCCAGGCCTCCATCACCTACTGATTTTGTCACATACATGGCATCCACACACATTGATGATGGTTTGTCTTTCAATGGTGTTGATTGTAATCTTTCTACACATCCTTAACATGTTTGTGTTGGCCTATGTGTTGACCTGTTTGTCCTTAAAATAGAGTTTGGCCACCTGGTTCTTGGTTGGCTCTGATACAGGAATGTTGGTGGAACAGATGCTGTTGGTGAGTTTACACCTCCAATCATGAGTCCACCATCTGTAGATGAGCGGGCATTGTTTTCACAGGTGACTAAATTAGGCTATGCCTCAGGGTATGATGCACCACAGCTGACTCTGACTGATGCACCACAGGCATCAGCCTCAGGTCAATCTGCAGCTTCATGTAGCACAAGTGGAAGTGCTGTGGGGCAATCAGGTAAGGACCATTTCTTGGCTTGAATATAAGAGGTTTCGGTAGAGTTCCATTGTATGAGCAAAGCTGAGGGATAAAGGATGTTTAAGGTGTTGACAACTAGTATGAGGATTGCAGGAAGCAGCCGAGGTGCCACCTTGTCATTTGCAGATGTGATCCAGGCGCAAGCTGCAGCAAAAGAGCCAGATGAGGGCTCAACACCTGGGAAGAGTGCCAAGAAGGGTAAAAAAGCCTCCAAAGTGTTGCTCTCAACAGCAGGAGGCCGTCGTTACTAGTCCCACTGTGTTGTCCTGCAGAACTTGGTGAGTGTCATTTTCCTGAGGAGAAGCTGTCTGATGCTAGAGCATGATTGAGTATAGGCAAAGTACTTATTTGGGCCTACCTGACATGTTGGGTACATTGGTGGGGCTGGTTCAGTTTGTATAGTGGAGGCTGGAAAATGTTTGAAGTAGCTGCTGAGTGATGAATTAGTTATTATGCTGCTTCTTTGAGCAGCTAGCTGTATAGACTTTCACTTTTTTCTTTTGGTTGGCATTTCACCCTGCTGTCTCTTGTCCAAGTGAACAAGGTGAATCATTAGTAGGTGAACTTGTATTGCAAGCAGCAATCCTGGTTACTGGATATTGTCTCATATTCACCATCATCAAGAGTCACTCCTTGTGCTTCATGTTTCTTGACTAGTAACCATGTGAATTATTACCATAGTGGAAAAGTATAGATGAGACAATGGCTGGACCCTGCCAAGGATTAGGGTGCTCTGTTTTTGTCTACGGTGATTTCAGATCTGTGTTTTTCTTTATGCAAACAACAGGAACCAAATTTGTTGCATTCTGGGCAGCAATTCTGTGACTTGTTATGTAAAAATGGGGTGATTTTCCATTAGGATGTTGAGACTTTGTAGATATATATGATATTCTCAATATAACAGTTAATACATACAGCTATTTAGTGCCAAGGGCTGTGATGGAATGGCTACAGTTTACAGTGAGTCAAATTCATAAGCGAGGTTTTTTTTGCACATCAGTGAACTTTGCTACTTAGTGGCTGGCACTCTCCAGAGACTTACTGGAACTCCTTAATGAGGGAGTGATTGGCAAGCAATTTGGGACTGAGGTCTTTTATAAGCTTTGGAATGGTGCACATTTCTTTTTTATAGACTTGAGAGTGCTTCTTTTTGTGGTGTTGGATCACCAGATGGAGGGTTACGACATCTCTTTGAGCTTCGAAGGCAATGGAAGGATGGTTATGGATTTGGACTTCTCTGATACATTTAAGTGTTTGGTGATTGGCATATGTACCCATAATCTTGCATCTTGTACCTTCATATATTACACACAAAATTGTATTCAGGTTTCACTATAATAATGAAGAGTTGCTCCAAATTTGGTAGTGTGATTTGAGGGCATGTTAACTAGTGTATTTTTTCCTGGTATTCCATTTTTGGGTTGCTAAATATTATATCAATGTTTGGAAAAAAAAATGCATGTGTTAAACATCATAGTGATGTTAAGATGTTGGACATTATTACGATGCCTTGGAACACTAGATTAGGGTTAAAGTGACATTTTTGCATAACACATTTATGCATGAAATTCAATTTCAAATGTTCAAAAATAATTAAAATATCGTATGCACAAACCCATCGACTATGTACATACAAATTCATGCTTCGAAATCCATTTTTAACATTTGTTGATGAGGCTATGCGAATATGATTGGCACCTTTTCCCCTTCCCTTTGAGTTGTTGACTAATATTGATTTCATCTTGAAAAGAATGATCTCTCAAGATTCTCATCACAAGTATGGCAATTCTCAAAGAGTTACGACAATAGTGAGAATTCTTAGAGTCATGACTCGTGATAATGATATGTATTACATACTAGTTTGAACCCCGTGCCTAATGCACATGTGTGTGTGTATTTGACGGTACATATTACAAAATTACAACTACAAACTACATTTTCAAAACCTTTCTATATACCACATTCTGCATGTACTCATGGGGACCCTGGCAGCTGAAAATCTTGATGTTTGCACTGCTTGTGACCCGTGAGATAGTAACATACAGTTGACCATGGTAAAAGACTGGAGATGGCAAATATACCCCAACGTTGTTCAGTGTCTGACCTTGACTCTTGTTGATTGTCATGCACAATCTTTATAAAGTACTATGGACCAAGGGAGGCCCAAAAGGAAAAAACTATACCATGGGATATAAGTGAATTGCTAATTTTTAATAAATGATCAAAATATTTCAATAAGTAGCTTATGACACTTGTAACAGGGATTCTTTGTTGAAATTCAATTGTGTTTAAACAACAAATCAAAAGTTGTTAACTTTCATCAACCACTTGGAATTATATCATAAGTTGTTTCAATTTTTTGAATTAAAGGTTTAATAACGAATACATATGTGATTGATATATGATTTTTTGGTTATTAATATAGGGTATATGATATACCAATGCATTTCCATATTTTCAA
>Ga0209208_10005374_pt1 | contig 17871 bp, 19 predicted proteins | sample S1TSphfallax_3_FD_187694 | JGI IMG/M metagenome (GOLD analysis project Ga0209208, IMG submission 187694) | Host-associated microbial communities from peat moss isolated from Minnesota, USA - S1T2_Fd - Sphagnum fallax MG (SPAdes) (version 2) | ecosystem: Host-associated > Plants > Peat moss >... | reverse complement strand
ACAAGCCACGGGCAACACGGACTCACTGGACTCACTATGGCCCGGGCTCGGGGGAAGCCACCACCTTCCCGCATATAGTATTCTCTGCGTTACTCCACCACACCCACGCCCGAATGGCTTTTTGTCCCGGGACTCCCAAAGTGGAGTCCCGAAACTGTCCCGGTTTGGACTCCTGGGACTTTGCGACGTCATAACTCTTTGTTCAGACCTCCAATCGGGATGAGGTCTAAAGCAAAATTGTAGCTCTCCTTGAGAGCTTTTCAACGGTGTGTCGCACTCCCCCTGCACACACCGGGGTCGGGTAGATTCCCAACCTTTAGTGTTTGGGAGTCAAACTGCCAGTTTGACTCCCGACCTTTCTTTTGACCATAACTTGTGCTGTAGATATCCAAATGGCTCATGCGAGGCCATTTTCGACATCTGCACTTCAAGACCTTTCCAACAATATAATGAACACCTCAAGGCGAGGTGTTTTTGCCTCTGCAATCGAACTCTGAAGTTTCGGGAGTCCCGAAGGACTCCAAATTCCCACTTTTGGGAGTGTGAGTTTCATCTTCACACTTGCCTCAAAGTGGGGTTGCGACAATTGAAATGAGAGTTCAAAATTCAAGTTATGGCAAAGTTAGATTTCTTACAAAAACATGTATGTCATATGAAACAAAAGGTCACATAACTAAGTGAAGTTTTAATTGACATTGGTATTACTAAAAATAATTGTCAACACGAAAAACTCAACTCCAAATAATGGGAATGACAAATTATAAAACTATAGTTGAACAATAACAAAGATTTGAAAAAAAAAGGTGACCAAATTTGATATTATATTTATAATAATCTCTTAAAAAAGGACAAACCACTTATAAACAGGGAGTCAATCAAAGACCTTCTGAAATTTTTGAAGACCAAAAATGTTCCTTTTTGGCATTAGGTTAACAATTTTGTTGAAGGATTATAAAGGGCATTTGTGATGCAATGTTAAAGAAAACTTCTAGTTGTGTGCTAATGAAGTTTCAACTATTAATTGTAAATCTTGAATATTAATACCTAAATGGGCATTAATATCTAATATGGAAGAAGGTGTCCATTTTACTAACTTTGGAAAAGATCTTGAAATGGGCAATATTTAATAATAACTTTTAAATCATTTTTGGTGCATTGTTGAAGTATGAAAGTGTGACAAAATATGATTTTGAAGAGGATTTTTTTTGCTTTGGTGCCAATGGAATGGTTTCATTCCAAGGGAAGCACAAGAGTGCATTTGTGAAGGACATGGCAATGATGTATGTGGTTCATGTTCATATTGTAATGTAATAAACAAATGTTGCAATTGAAATTCTTTTGTGATTTGTTGTGATCTTTAGGATTGAAAGTTTGCTACAAGCCATGTATTCATATTTCATCTAGTTTCCTTGGCATATCTTGAAGTTGTAAAAGGTGGCAAAGATCTTTTAAAAACCAAGGGACTCAAAATCTTTTAGAATGTCAAAATCCATTGGTTGAATATGGTGTCATGCCTTAAAATAGCAAATTATGTATAATAGTATGGTGTTTTGGTGGTCTACATATATATTTCGAAAAGTAACCAACATCTCCTACAACCAACTTACACACACAAATCTAGAAAGTTGTGTTTTTAAGTTTGACATCATGTCTATATTAAACTATTTGATGCCACTTTTTCAAACCATGCATGTGTTAATAAAATTTGTCCAAGTGAGGGATGTTTATAGATATAATTCATAATTGTCAAATGCAATTAAAACAAATATGAAGTCCTATAAATATACATAGATCCTTGATGGTTCAATACTTGGATAACACTTTCATACTTTTTAACAAACCTATTTGCAACTAAACTTTGAATGTGATGTAATTTGTGGTTGTTAGGCCAAACAATAGGGGGTGACTTCTTGGTTTATGATTCTTTTGACCTTTAATATTTGTTAATGCAAAATAAAGACATCAATTGAATATCTAGAAGTGATTTTCAATTGGTTTCAAAATATAATTATATACATAGAAATTATAAAGGGTCTAGCATAAGAATTGACACACCCATAATTTTGTCAAGTTGTATTGATGGTAAAAAATTTCTTTGATTTTTAATTCCATAATAAAATGCAAACCCGATGCACATTCCTTAATTCCCAGCAAAAAAAAGAGTGTGAAAGGTTTGAAATGGAAATAAAATGAACTCATAAGTTGAATTCACAAATGTGTCAAATGACACAAACAAAACAAGGGAAATGTTGTTGATTCTACATGAATGAACCACAAACTAATTAGAATTCAAAAGATTCATCATGGTTTGGACTTGGGAAAGCTACCACCCTCCTCTTGATAATATATTTTACAACTTGTCAAATGGTTACATTAAATGGTCATTTGTCTCAAGGAGTCCTAAAATTGTCAAATTATGAGTTTTAGAACTTTGAAATTCATGACTCTCTCATTCAATTTTAATTCAAAATCTTTCAAAAGAAAACTTGTAGAGCTTGAAAAAAGGATTTCTAGTGACATATCAAGCTCCTCAATTGGGGGTGATTTGACCTTTCAAATCATCAATTAAATGGTAGAAGGTTGCTTTAGCAATTTTATTTTCAATCCTTCAAATAGTCATAATTCTTTATTTTGAAAATGAAACCTCACTTTAATGTATTAGACCTTTTCAATGGTTTAAATAAGACCCAATTTGGACAAGATTTAATCATGTAAACCTTGATCCAGATATTTGAAACATTGTCAATCTTTCAACTTCCAAAGTGTGAATACCCTTCTTGCATTCTCCACACTTCTCTACACTTAAAAGCATGTGAACTTGGGTTCTTGCTTTCCCAAGGAATATTTTTGATTGATTTTCCTTGTCTTGCCCCAACCTTGGTCACAAGCCCAAGGCTAGAATTGCAACAAAACTTAGCTATGCAATTTCATAATCAAGATCTTATTAATGTCAATTCATTATCTATCTTTAATAGGAAATATTCATCACAAATTTAGCATGTGACAAATTAATAATGAAAATTGTGTGAAATTTGGGTTTGTACATTTTATGCACTAATATCATGTGTTGAAAACATGTTTAACACTTGAATAAATGTGTTGACGAATGAAGTACAAATCTATGAATGAACGAATGTCACATGATTTCGCATCTTCCAATAAATTTGTGTCTCAAATCTATTTTCAATGCACAATATTAATGTGTGAAATGTACAAACTATGAATGAAATTTTTTTGCACAATTTGCATTATCAAATCATGAGATGTTGAGTTTGTGATGCTTGTACTTGATGCTAAAAATATTTTTCCAATGCATTTGTCCATTGTGAAAAACTCACTATTTGTGTTTAAGTTGTTGAAGGGTATTAATATTTGCTTTGCATGATTCTAACTCTACATATGAAAATGTTTAAAGAAACCATGTTGTACAACTCTTTGACAATTCATGAATTGGACAATAAAATGATCAATGAATCAATTCCATCCATTGGAATATCTCTACATCCAACAGTGAAGAGAATATCTTTCTTTTCCATTGTAACATCTCTACAGCCAATAGTGAAGAAAGTATCCTAACTCCAATGCAAATGTTTAGCTTGGTCATGTTTTAAGTTGACCATTTCATTTTGAGAGTTGTGGCTCAAACCTAAGATGTTTTGGAAGTCCAAGAAGCTCCTTTCCAAGTAGTAGACTGAATATTGGTGAATTAGGCCTGCATTTTTCAGTTCTCCAGCTCTGAGGGGTACTTGATCTTTGACATATGCCCTTTAGTGGAAGGAAAATCTTGTGTGCAGGCTAAGTATTAGAAAAGACATGGGTATTGGTTGCATCTGAGATTATTTGCCTGACAGATGCAGTTGCTGTGGTAACTGTCAGAATCACTGCTAGACCTATCATGCCCCAGTGCCAAGCAACTTGATAGAGTGCAAAATTCTTGCCATTTACCTGCAGCACCAATAGAGCCCACCCATATCTTACTCCTAGAACAACGTAAAATTAATAACAGCAAGTAGCTTACATCACTGGCTTCAATTCAAGTTTCATGAGCAAATGTAGGTGCAAGAAGGTTCTTGTATGGAGAAAGAATGGATCAGAACTGCAGACTTGAAATATTACCTTCAAGTACATGAGATGCACCAACCCAAAGTTGAGGGGAAAGACAGATAATGCACCCGTCAGAGCAACAAAGTCTCCGAAAAATGGAAGTAGAGCCCCAAAGAAGGTGGCAATTGCAATGAATGTCCCACGTGTAAGGAAACGAATCAATGTACTGTGAGCAGACCAGTCCCGTTTATCACCATAGTTTCTTCCAAAGAATGTGTCAACAAATTCATACATAGGCAATGCATAGACCTGCACATGAGTCATTGAAGCCCACATTGTGAGCACATGCTGATCAAGAAATGTCCATGAGGCAGTACTGAATGTCATTGCAAAAGGTTTGTCAACTTAGAAATTTTACACCTTGCATGAGCAGTTTCTAGCTAGGGTTTAAGGATCTGAACTCACGTGAATTGAGACGATCATTTGCAAGAAGGCTGTTACATTGGCAAGTGCAACCCAAGGTCTGGGACCTGATGTGGAGTTCAGTAAGTAAGGATTGACTGCATTCCCATAAGCCCAATAAGCAGCCATCATGACTAAGATGATAGGGAAGTTGCCAAGTGTGAACTGCATTACAAGGGCCTTGTGCATGTTCCTCACAGCTGGTTGCCTCACTACTGCCTGCAGTTCTCAATGCACAAACACCACCAGATCAAGCATTACTACACATATCAGTACAAAACCAGAAGAACTGAAACACTAATTAGCTACATTGATGGTGGATGTGAGATATAATGCATTGAGGTTACTTACCTGCATCTCAGGAAGGATGTTACTATTGAATGCAAATGCAATTGTGGCCAGGCTCCCAATGGATCTGAAGGACACATCAGCTTTGGTGCCCAGTAATGAGTAATCCCTCGGTGCTGCAGCCCTGAAGCCTTCAAAGAATTTGCAGAAGATATCATAAACTTGCTGAGCTCCAATTCCTCACTTTCAGTATCAGTTCACTAAAACTAAGGTGTCACTTGCAAGTGTGTCATTGCTGTCTGAAAATCATGCAAAAAGTAACAAGAATGAAGCAGGGGACAATTTCATACCATCATTGACAGAAGTGCCAACAGCTATGCAAATGAAAATAAGAGAAAGGAAAATTGAGACAGCTGTGTGGAGCCGCAGTGAATGCAAAGTTGGTACAAAAAAAGCAAAGAGACCATAAGTGCCACCAGATATCACAACCCAGATTGGCAGCGTGATTGCTGAGTTGTGGCTGTAAGCCACCCAGATTCCCTACAAGAATCAATCAGAAGCTTAATGCTCTGGAGACTGTCACTGATTCTACAGATTACAATGTTTCATGACATTCTCAGTTGCAGCAACCACGAATGCTACCAAGCTAGTACCATCACTTAACTGCAAAAAAGTTTGAATGGCATCACACAGAACGCTTGGATATGGAAAACCATCAAATAAGTTGTGGGGAACAGTTGCAAATTGAGTTCTCAATACATTGTAGCCAGCCATGGCATGGCAGTATCCTTAAATTCTTCTCTTAAAGAGAAATGAAGTAGAAGATGTTGTGGTAATGAGAGAGAAACAAGGCAAACAGAGTACAGATCAACTGGTGAGATACCTGCAAAGATTCACCACACAATATGATGCTGCCAACTGTTCCAATGCTCAAGTTCAAAAACTGCAGAATCCATGTCGCTTTGTACATGAGGGGACCTAAAAAAGTAGTCATCATCAGCATGCACAATTCATGTCAGGATGCACGTATCTCCTTGGAACCAAATCTTTTCTCAAGGTTAAAACCAATGTGCCATGCGCTTCATGTTGAAGATTTCAAGGAAATATCAGCAATGCTGTTTGGACAATGAGAATTCATTCAGTAATTGATGAATTTGTTGTGAGGCAGCTTCCATAAGCATTTTCGGCATACCTAAGATATGGCCTGCGAGATCACGAGATCGAATGTGGCGCTTCCCTCCAGTCTCATGAAGAGTAGCCAGCAAGTAGTTGTTGTAGAAGGATCCGACGTAAAATGCTCCCACACAAATTGGTCCCGCGATCCAGCCCAAATACGCCATAACGAGCCCAGGATATCCGAGCACGTAGCTGTTGTCGAAAGCCGCAATCAAATGGAATCCCGCCTCCCACCATGTGTCTGCAAGAATCGCACAAAACAGATGATCCTCTCGCTCTTCTTAAAAGAGTTCCCTTTATTCAAAAGAACTGTCGTAAAGATCTCCTCCACAGCTTGGAGGTCTTCTTCAATAATTACAGAGATCATAAACCTTGAGAGAGCGCACAAGCACACGCACACTTTCACACACAAGCAAACAGAAATGGTAAAGCTGGATTTGTGACGAAAGCAAGCAGGTGCCAAAAGGAAATTGGGATTGGCAGCGTTGCCTTTGCCGACGTGATGGACTGTTTCTCTGGACGGGCCTATGTCTGGAGTATCGGAGTTGGAGTTCTCAACATGGTGATTTCCATCTGCTAATTCGGGATCAAGATGGGTCAGTTGCGAGGCCGAATTCCCGATTCCTCGCTGCATTAAATGATTGGTGTCCACTTTGCCGTTGTGATTCTCAATTCCTCCATTCGACATTGCCATGCTGCAGCAGTAGCGACACAATTTCAAATCCTTTGCATGCTTCAGAACCAGGTCGATTCCTTCTTACATCGATCACTTCATGTCTTTGTGAGAGCAAAGAAAGAGCTTTTTCCGGACCGTTCTTGAATCAGACAAAGATTGCAATCTAAAAGGACTGTGCTATATTTTAGTACTAATTTAAATTATTATTATTTTAAAAAACAACGTGCTTGTATTTTGCGAGGTCCAAGCTCCATAGAAATTCCCAAAAAAATAGAACTGTCTGCTATCAATTTCGTAATCAAAGTAATAACCTCAGTTATTGATTTAGCTGGTTATTTTTAAGCAATAACCGTCTGTTATGCATAAGGATCGGTTATCTAATAATCATTTTATAACCAGGTTGATAATGGCTAGCTAGGGCTGGTTTTAAGGTTTGTGGGCAGCAGGGTGAAGGGGGGGGAGGGGTTGGGTGCCTTATTTTCAAGAATAAATTTAGATAGTGATGTGCTTGGTACATATTTCTGAACTACATATACAAATTAGTCATGTAATATGTTTCATACTCTCTAAATGCCTGTGTCTTTTGTAAGTCAAAGTTGTGACATAAGTACCTGTAGCAAAAAAGGAGGCTGTGTGAATCATCACTACAGCTCACTGTGTACTGGTTCCCACCAAATCATACTACTTTTGAGCATCAATAGAACTTATTCATTCATCTGTGATCATTCAACAACTCTGATGATACAAACCCCGGTGGTACACATTTCATGATTTCCTCCACCACCAGCATCAACTCCCAACAACCTATCGTCCTAACCAATTGACCTAAATCAACCCAGGTCGACTCCTTCCTACATCGATCACTTCATGTCTTTGTGACAGCAAAGAAAGAGCTTTTTCCGGACCATTCTTGAATCAGACAAAGATTGCAATCTAAAAGCACTGTGCTATATTCTATTAATAATTAAATTATTATTTTTTTTAAAAACAACATGCTTGTATTTTGCGAGGTCCAAGCTCCATAGAAATTCCCAAAAAAATAGAACTGTCTGCTATCAATTTCATAATCAAAGTAATAACCCTGGCTATCAATTTGGCTGGTTATTTTTTAAACAATAACCGCCTGTTATGCATAAGGGTCCTACACCAGCAGCATCAACTCCCAAAAACCTATCGTCCTAACCAATTGACCTAAATCAACCACAGATACAAGATAAGAATGCTGGATCTGGTAGGTCAGATCTCTCGGACGTCTCTCATTAGGCTATCATGGTCTCACTTGGTATCAACTAACCCACCATTCTCTCATAACCCAATGTTAACCTTCAGCTACCCTCAAGCAATTTTGACAGGAATATATCAAACAATTGGCACCATTGATAGATTTCACTTCTCCCCTAAGTCCATAGAGCAATGCACATCCCGTATTATTGGGTGGTTATTTTTTACTACTTGTTTGGACTAGTAGGGCATTAGATCATTTGACTAGTCATATTTAAATAACTTATTTCAAATATAAAATCATAGTGATAGGTAAGTTGAAAAAAGGTAAGTAATTAGATGGTAGCCTAGCCTAAGTACCCAACCAAACCTATCTAGCCTAGCTCTCTAAACATAGGTTGCAAGTATTAAGAATTGAACCTTTCAGCTCCATGATGATAAACCAAATCTTTACCAATGAACTTAAATCCTTTTTTGGGTTAAAACAAGAAACCAGGGCAAAGCCCCAGTAAACCAATACAACACCACCACAACATGCAAGGGAGGGGGGGCAACAAGCCAACACCCAAAAAAACCAAGTCCAAGAGAACAAAGCAAAATGCCAAATCCAAAAAAAAAATCCAAGAAGAGAGGGCAAAAACCAAGTCACAAAACTAGGAAGAAAAAGTCCCCAAAAGACCAAAAAAAAATGGGAACAACAAAAGGGGAAAACCACCTCCTAGCTAGTAAGCAAAGCCACAAAATAAGAAAAAATAGTGGGCAACAAAAGGCAAATACCTACCTCCTAACTAGATAGAACAAGTGGGTGCAATCACAATCAAATGAGCCAAAGGTGTTACTTGACATAAGCAAAGCCCTCCTTTTGACTTAGTGGTTTAATTTTTTTCGTCGCCACATGCCCACTTTCTAATGTGTCTAGTTCAAGCATGAGCGGGATGAAGCTCATTGCGATGCCTTTTGCCCTAAACCTTAAACCCATTGTTTCTCAAACTTGTTTTCTTTGTTATTCTCATTTCCTTCATCAACCAACTACCCTCAACTAAAATCACTTAAGTTTTTGTCTTCTTTACTTCCTTTCCTTCATTAACCAAGCTTCTTGTATCTAAATTTTTTTCTTTCATTTTTAAAGGTCCTTGTTATTGAAGAGATTGTTATTGAATAGGTTTTGTTCTAACATTTGTGGGTTATTTTACGCAAGCAAAGGCACTAGGAATGAGAGGAACAAGACTACCAAAGGTTCTGCTAACACCAGTGGTTTCTTCTAAAGTCTATGGGTTCTTTTGTGCCGACTATCGAGCTATTTGGGTTCTTCTAACGCTAGTGGGTTCTCCCAACATCTGTGGGTTTAAGGTTTATATGGAGGCATTAGCAGTGAAAGGAGCAAGTTGACTATCGATTTGTTTGGGTTCTTTCAATGCTAGTGGGTTCTTCTAACATCTAAATAGGTTTTTTTGTCCAAGCGAGAGCACCAAGAATGAACTTGGAATAAGACCACCCAACTATCTTTGGGTTCTTCCAACGTTTGTGTGTTCTACACAAGCAAAGGTGACAAAAAAGTTTTTGCCTTTATCTTGATGGATGCCACCTCTTACTATCTAGAACTTCCAATGTTTTGAAATAGCACCAAATTCATTTTTTTCTCTGGTTTCCAATAATTGTCTTGAATGCTTTCATGGATATTTTCAAGGATTCCCTTCCCACAACCCTCTGAAACCACTATCTACTTGTAAAATAATACAATGCATTTGCAAGGGCTTTAGTGACTTGAGGTGTTTGAAAGTGACCATGTGGTGATGCAAACCAATCCATCATTCAAAGTTCTCCTTTGAGATGCATGGGGTCATATATGCAACTGAGCCTATTTGTTCAATCTTTGACACTAATTTCTATATTTGTTGAAGGTTAAACAAATTGCTTCAAGGTGGAAGCTTGAAATTTTATATCTTTTACATTGGTCGGAGGAGAGGTTTGAAAAAGTATGTGAATACAAACCATTACATAAACTTGTACTTGGGAATATTCAGTGCAGAGCAAAAAATTGAAGTGCAATTTTTAAAATGCACACATGTTTTATCCCCCATGCTTACAAAAGTTGAAAAATGGTTTGGGTGTGTTAAAGACATTTGAAAAATCCTTTGCAAATGGTGTTTTTTGTGAGTTTCTTGGGTTTAAGATATTGTTTACCTAATGATCTTGGTACATGGGTCTTACATTTTAACATCATAATAAGTTGTCAATGTGTGTGTGTGTAGTCTTTGCAAGATACTCATGGTAAATTACACAATTGAGTAAAAAATGTTTTACACAACTTACTAGATATGTAGACAAAGGCTACACTCAGACATAAGCTACATTAATTGGTCAGCCTTCTTGCATTCTTTTCCTTTCTCTACCTTTTCATTTCTCTCCACATGTAATTCTATTTTTTATTTATATAATCCCATATCCTCATTGTCTATTACATAACCAAAATGTTCTAGAAAAATTATCATTATTGTCAAGATTAACATTATTATAATACAATGGCTTCTAATTTAAATCTAGTTTAGAATAGATTTGATATATACATAAAATAGGTGTTGATGTTCTTCCTTCAACTAGTCACAACAAATTGAACTTGAATGATGGCATCAATGGAGTGATCATGTCTTTTGGGTGCAAGTATTTGGTCATGTGCCAAATTGTATTTCAATTTGAATGAGTGGCCCAATTTGCATTGCAAATAACTAAAGCAATTTTACAGTTTTAAAACTATGAAGAATGGAAACAAGCTTGCAATTGTAGAAGGTTTGAAGTATTTGGTAATTGGATGAAATTGACATTAGTTTCTAGGATTGTTGGAAGGTGGACAAAAAAGCTTTGGTGGGAGCTTAAATTTTTAAAACACTTGTTGTGTGAAGAAAGGTCATAAAGAGGTAATTGAAAATGGCATGTATATTGGGCACATATGAAATTGTCCCTATTAGGGTGAAGTGGGGGGACTACTATACATTGGTGATTTCTACCCAAGTTGTTCACCGTGGGATAATGATTTGAAGTTAATTATATACAATATGCTTAGACCTAGGTTTTGTGTTGATCGGAGAGGTCAATTTGTGCTTGCTAGTTATTGTTATATGATGGGCTATCCATGAGGTAAGATGCCATTTGAATTTAGTTGATTAACTCTATTTGGTTGTCCCTTAATCTTTGCAATTTTATTAATATTGGCAAAATACAACCATATGTTCAATAAATGTATTCTATGGGGATCTTTCAAACTAATTGTCATATCTTGTGATTTGTCATGTTGTGCAAATTTTGGCAAAACTTGCATGTGGCAACTTGACAAGATTATTTAGGGTGTTGATTCAAGTCAAGGTACAAGTTTTCTTTATTCCTCTCAAAACTTGCAATTGTTCACTAGTTTTGGTTGATATTGAACTAAGTGAATTAAGTAGCTTGTGGAATACATGTGTTAATCATCTTAGAAACATGGGTTTGCTATCCTTGGTAATCATCGTATCGCTTAAAGTGAAATTGAACCACCTCCAAGCCCATTGTTGTCATGAAAGGTGCTTGTCAAAACTTGTCAAGAATATTTTATTAATAAAATTGGTCCTTGTCAAGTATTCAAGACAATGTTAGATAACATTAATGAGTCCTTTTCGAGCACCTTAGGAATTAAATTGCTTATGTAACTAATGAGAGTCCTATACAAACATTTAGAGTCACAACTAGGAGTTTTTTATTAGTTGAAGGGGTCCTTGTCAAGTACTTGGCAACGGTAGATATATCACTAGTTAATCTTTTTCAAGCACCTCAAACCACTTGGTAAGCGATGACAATCCTATATAAACATTCTTATTCATTACATGACTTTCATGGTCCTTTGGAAGTAAACTATATGTCATTTCTTAGCACTAGGGTTGGTTAGAAACCATTCTTTAACTTTAACTAAGGAAGGAGAGTGGTTGGGAAGCATTAGCCAATATTGAATAAGGATTTCATAGGTTGATGGCAACACATGTAATTGTTAACAAACAATTGAAGGTGCTTGAAAATCATTATGAATCCTAATGCATGACTATTTAAGCACCATATGTCCTAATTCAAAACTATAAATCCTAGTTGAAAACTACTTGCAATCTTCGTTTAGGATTACAAGTCCTGGTTTACAACTATTTAAGTAAATGTAAGTTATGGTTAGGACTCAATAAGCAGTAACATGTTGATGGCATCACCTATATTGAATCCTAGGTGCTTGGTTCAAGAATTGTAAATCCTAGTTCTAAAATTGTTTGAGCTCATCAATCATTATCTACATGTACATGTAGCCAACACATTAATTCAATCTATGAATTGATTATCTTGGGGTCATGGGTGTCAATGTACCATTGGCAAATGCTTTGTGTGGGGAATGGAGCACATAGGATGTTCTCACAACACAAATATGGGTTGCACTATGTAGGTCTCAACAAAAAAAACAAATGGATCAACTTGCTACTCAAACATTTTATAGGTATAGTTGGCCATGTCATCTAGTCATCGCCTTCCCATAATTTTGTCATTTCCAACCATTGAAGGTGTTTGGGAACCACTTATTTATAGTACGTAAAAAAAGGTAATGGTTTTCAAGGGCCAACAAATATTAGGTTTAAGCATTGGGTATTTGGGACTACTAAAGAACCAACAATGAGTCCTTGTTTTAAGCACTCAAGGACTATGTTAGGAGTGATATGAATATTGTGAGCTTCATGTAACAATGGCTACCTTTACTAACAACTACCATGTTTTTTTAGGGTTTTTTTTAGGGTAATCATGCCAAAGGAAATCAAGCGTGAGAAATCACAATAAGAAGAGGTCCCAATAGCAAACTGGCCATTGGTGGACATCAAAAAGTAAAATGTTTTTTTCTTCTCCATTGTTAGAAAATTGGACAATGTTGGCTTAGACCCAAAATATGATTTGTATAATGAACATGTCATTGCAAAATAATGTAGTTTTTTGTTTGGGGGTTCTAAGAAATTCAAAATCAATTCCCCCATTCTGAAGGTGGAAGATAGGGTTGCAATGGAAGACATTTATTGGAGGGTTTTTGGAACTAGCACAATCACTAACAATGAGATCCCTCCTTGGATAGTGTGTGGTTTCATCACCCATTAATTGGGTAAAAACAAAAGAATCAACCACAAAAGAAAAAACATGTCGAAATGGAGTGAAGTTTGGCCAACTAATGGTAATAAAAAAAAAACATACAATAGATTCTTTGGAACTGAGTGGTGGGAGCTTGAATCCTAATTTTAATCAACACATGCCTTTACAATTTGTGGCAATTGGTTTAAAACATGGAGCTAGTGTTGTTCTTGATGATGACAACATTGAACAAATGTCATTACCTACAAGTAAGTGCCCCACTAGAGTGTCATCTAAAAATATCAAGAAGGTTACTAAGCTATTGGCATTAAAAAGGGAACTCCTAACTATCTACAAGGTTAAGATCAAGTCTCTAAAGATGGATGAAGGTGTTACATCCACCAAATTATTGGGCATTAAATATAACTTGGATGATAGGAAGATAGCAGAAAAGGAGGCCCAATCAACCTTGAATGTCATAGAAAACACCTTATCAAAATTGAGATAGGAAAAATGCCTATTACAGAAACTATATGTGATCCAAGATCTTTAACTAACCTCTTCTTCTAAGCTTCTTTTATATTTTAGGACAAAGCTAGGAAAAATTAGTTTACTAAAATCTTTTTGTTATTCTAGTAAGGACAACCTATCACCTAATCAAGTCCTTGAACTCTAACTGCAGTGATATGTTTAGAGTACACAAGTACATGGGGTTCATCTATTGGGGCATCATGTGGACATGTGCAAAAGTATGTTGCAAGGATAAATCTTTGCAAAACACTAACTTGTTGATTTGTGGCATATGTGCATAGGAGCGAAAAATATTTAGAACACAAACTTTGAATTGTGTAGCATTAGGAGAAGCAGCATATAATGAAGCTAGAGAAGAGGCCATTACCTTGGAGGACCGTATAGTGGTAATTGGTCTAGAATATGCAGACCTAGACAAGGAACAAAATGCAATTTGTGAGCAATTGAAAGAAATGCAAAAGGGTGGAAGCATGTCATTTTGGCCTAAACCTATTTTGCACCTTGATAGGCCCCCATGCAATGGCCCAACTATGATTGTCATCAAATCTTGTGGTTTATGTGGGCAATGGTACCATTGTTGGGACATAGTAGTGACATCTTGCTTGCACACATATCACCCAACATGCCTTAGCGAGCATCTGAAAATGAACAATAGATGTAAGGTTTGTAATCAAACATTGCACCCATATTGGTGGTCTAGTTGGGATTTCAAAGATCTTGATGATGATCTAACTTGTATGGTACAAGAAATGGGACTTGAAGAAGAGTAGGTATGGATGCCAAATGAATTGAAAGACATTGTGAGGATAAATGTTCATGATGTCCCTAATTTGTATTTGAATTGTTGGTTCAGGCACTTGCATTTATGTGTATGCACCCATCATCATCTTATATGTGTGTTGTGCGAACAATTCATCCTAAAATTTTTACTTGTGATATATTCTATTATAATAGAATAGTTGGAAACATGATTGAAGATGATTGGGTTTGGGTCAACCAATGAAACAACTAATACAGAAAGGAAGTTGACCATAGTTGGGCCTTCATCAAACAAACCTACCATCAACCCTTACAACAATGAATAGAGTCCTTGTAGCACAACACCTTCATGCCCAAAATTGAATGTTGAAGGACAAGTTTCTCTAGTTGTTGTTGACAATATGCGAAACCTATCTACTACTCACAAGTTGCCCAAATCCCTTTTCAAACCACTATAATGGCACACCCTACAACACTTGATGATGATTTGGGCATGGACAAGATTCCCAAGTTACTATTATACTAACCTTCAAAGCTCCATGATACATGAACATGAGTAGGGGTGCACACCAATATGCATAAAAAATGTGTTGGGTAAGGTGTTTTTCAAACTCTAGAATTTACACCATCAAATTTTATTAATGTGGGTTGATTATGGCCTATTGTCATCAATTTGTACATTTAATCAAACAAATTTTAATAACTATCAACTATAGTTGTAGGGTTATCTAAAAAGTTATATGCATAAGTTTGAACATGATTAGGTTAGTTATGGGGGACTAATACAAGTTTGTTTAATCAGATGCCACCCCAATTATTTGTATTGCATCACTAGCCCATGGTGGCACCCCAACCAAGTCCTTAGCACTAGGAGCATCCAAGGGCAACCCGATTAATGATGACGCTAAAAATGGATGTGAAGGTACCCCACTTAAGCATGATCTACCATTGGCAAACAAAGGCACCCCAATTAAGGGACAACCACCAAAAGTAGTCACACACCTCAAGCAAAGGGATAGTAATAGAAACAAACATGGGCACCCCATCAAAGGATAAGGTGCCACAAAAAATTAGCAAGGGCAGCCCAAGCAAAGGAGTGCTAGAATTACAATAAAACAAAAGCAACTCAACCACTACAACTATGGAGCCATAGAAAAGCAAGGGCGGTCCAACCAAGGACAAGGTGCCACTAAAAAGCAACAACAACCCCACCAAGGAGAAGGCATATGGAAGTAGTGGCACCCTAGGGAAAGACAAAGCATTGCAAAGCATCCAACCTGAGGACTCAAAGGAGAACAAGAAAAGTAATGTCAAAAGACCAATTTTGATTGTACCTAGAAAGTCCAAATTCAAATTTCGAGGGCCAATGGATGAAAAGTCACATCCCACCAAGAAGCTGAAGTTCCTTCCTATAATCTGCCACTTCTCGTCCATCTTCAAGCTTGCCATAATACACAGGTCCAAACCCTCCTTTTCCAATTTGAATATTAAAGTTGATGGGGAAGACAATAAACCATCATATAAGTACAAACCCCAAGTCTTGGGTAGGGTTTAAGAACAAGCCAAGGACCTTCACGAAATAACACTAATTGTCTGAATAAAATTTATGCCAAATTATCTTCTTGAATGTTAGTAATTTCAAGGCCATTATTGAAATAGATGTTGTAGCTTACATCTTTAACATGCATTCTACATTATTGTACCAATATTAGAGTTTGAAAGCCCATTTTGCTTCAAAAGAAAATCCTTTTATGGCTTTCACTATCACTTTTCTCCTTTCATCCTCTCTTCCATGTTTGGTTTTGTTTTCTTTTTTGTGGTTTTTCCTAGCTTTGTGTTGCCCTTCCTTCTTGGTTTTTTTTGTCTAATGTTCTTTTATGTATTTTGGTGTTCTAGCTAGAACTTCATGCACAAGTGTTCCTTTTATTGTAAGTTTTGTGTCAAAATTCAATTCCATGATTAACATTGGCCTTTATCTTTTGTTGGAATCTCTCCATTCCAAAAATGGAAAGGCCTCTTGAAATGAATTTTCTAATATATTCATACGTATGGCCTTTCATAGATTTGACCCTCTATTCTTTAAAAGAGATTTTGCCTTCCAAGCACATAATGTAAGCTTTTTAAAATATCTAATCTTTTCACACTTCTTGTATAGCTTGTCTTAACTACAACCATCCAATGCTTTAATAAGCATTCCAATGCCCAGATTATACAATAGGCTTCGTGAAATTAATTGTTTGTTTGCCTTTAAAATTCATGACACTTCCACAAAAAAAGTAAAGGGGCAAGTGATTTACCATTCATGAATTGGGACAATTTTTAATTTGGTTGTTACCATTATTGTCATTTTTTCCTATGAAAATTTTTCTACATTAGTTTGTTCCATCCCTGGGATTCACAATTGGAGTTAACATAACACAAAAAAACAACCAAATTAATCCTTTAATACATCAAGTTCAATTTCAATATTATGTCGATATATTAAACAATATTATTGAAATCTTAGACTATGTCTTTTGTGAGGAATTATTGCACACCTTCCACATGAAGATATGCATTCACAAAGCCCACTTGGGAGTGGAACTACTATGTAGTTATATTCTAACAAATAAATGTGATTCAATGTAATGTAATGAAATTCACTAAGAATCTAATGAGTTGTGTCCACGTGGAAGATACAAAAACATTGTGGAAGAATCATAACTCACCATGATTGGATGTGAAGGAGCATTATGTTGATGTTCATTCCATGTTCATGCTTGATGGTTGAACCCCCATCGTTCCCTTCTCATAACATTTCGTAAAACCTCTTAATTTAACATGCATTGGACATTGAAAAGTTAATCTTGAAAGGAGCAATATTACAAAATCTCACAAGTTTTTTATTTTTAAATCAAAAGTCACACCTCGAAACTAAAAACTATTTTGATTAGATTTGAGCAAAAAAAATAGACAAATTCAACCCCCTCTATTTCCGACAAGTGTAGCTCCCTTGCAACAAACCCGATGATGCTAAAATTTTGAGGGAACATTTTACACCTCCTAAACTAAAATTGTTTAAAATTTTGACACAAATCTAACGGTGGATTTGAGAGGAACAACCATTTTAATTAAAAATCCAGAAGCTTTGTCATAGAAATCCTTCCATGAACTCCACTACAAGTACTTACGACACATAACTTCCTTTTTTGTTTGCACACATTTTTTCCATGAACAACATTTTTTACACATATGAACTAATCCCCTTTTCACACACTCCTTCTCTTTTTCCTTCCCCAAACACAAGATACTCCTTCCTCCCTTGGCAAACCTCCATGACCCCTCCTTGAGCTTGTTCTCCTTATCCAATGGAAGTTTTGAAATCCTTCCCTCCAATCAATGGCCTCTTCATCCTTCATGAATCAATGAGAATCAAAAATGATTTTCTTTCCTATGGAATTTAGGATGATAATCCTTATGCCCAATGAAATATTAAAAAGGTTCCATTCTCCAATCAAGTAGGATGATAATCCTCATGACCAATGGAATTGGAGGATTCATCCTTTTCCCTATCTTCGACATCTTGATGGGGTTCTTGAATTCCATCATTGTCAATTCAT
>Ga0209208_10005373_pt1 | contig 17879 bp, 16 predicted proteins | sample S1TSphfallax_3_FD_187694 | JGI IMG/M metagenome (GOLD analysis project Ga0209208, IMG submission 187694) | Host-associated microbial communities from peat moss isolated from Minnesota, USA - S1T2_Fd - Sphagnum fallax MG (SPAdes) (version 2) | ecosystem: Host-associated > Plants > Peat moss >... | reverse complement strand
GGGGGGGGGGGGGGGGGGTAATGTTAACCTAATTTTTTTATATGTATATAATAACTTGTTGTTACCAACTAATAATTGGTGAAGTAATATTTTTTTGAAACTTAGTTCATCTATTACTAAATAACAGGACCTTAAGTGTATTAATCATTTGAAATAACTAGTAATAGACATTAGGGTAATCAGTGGGATGAGTAAACTAGTAACCACTCTATTACAGTAATTCATTGTTGACAATAACAAGTTGGTTTCAACCTGTGGCTAATAGTTACTATGATTTAAGTTTAAAGTTTTGTTGTTATACTGGTTTATTGACTATTTGATTTGAAACAATGTTATGTTTGTTATAAATAGAGATATTAGACGATAGTGAAGAACTTATTTTTGGAACTTCTTGTTAACTTTTGAACCTTTAGAATTTTTATTTTCTTTAATTTTTGGAGATCATTTCTTTGTATTTATTTTTGGTTTAGGAACAATTTTACTTGGAACTTTGATATTTTATATTCCAATTTGCTATGAAAGATCAATTTCAATTTTTTTTTTACATTTGTGGAAAACATTTATATTTGATTATCACATTATATCAATCTAAAACAACCTATAGGTATTATTTAAAACTTGAATTAGAAAACTTAGAAGAGAAGAAACCCTTAATTTAAGAAGAATAGAAAAAACCCTTAACAATGGAATGTCCATGAGTTTATTTCATATGGCTTGTTTGTAGGGTGCCAAATGAACGACTATTTGGGTTGCCCTTTGTGTGGTCTAGATGTGGAGACAAGATATTCATCCCACCTAAAGAAAATTGTCTACCTTGGACACCAATGCTACCTTGAGAATCAACACCCATATTGGAAGAATTGTGTGAATTTTGATGGACATCCAAAGCTTAGACCTACACCATTTTCAAATATCTAATACTATATTTTTGAAAAGGGTAAAAGACTGTGAAGAATGTTTTAGTAGGAAAGTGCAAGCTACAAATCCAAAAGAGGACCTTGTTCATATGGTTACATTTGAGTTAAGTTCATTCTGCATATGAATAACATGGGATTTTACCTAATAAGTGGTATGTTGTTGGGCTAGATATTTGTTGAATATAACTCAATTTTGTGTATTTGACTTGGGATTAAACTCACCTACAATTGTGACAATATTTGAAAATATTGTTACTAAAACAATACTAGAAGGTACTATTTCACTTTGGCCAATCTAGAATATTGGTGGTTTGGTTTATGATGATTTCAAAACATTGGTTTGGTCTTAATGCTAGGATTTAACAAGTAGTCTTATCACATATGGCAAGTATGGGATTTTGCACCTTATTTAAATAAGAATAGGAATAAATTATATACCAAATGCACTAGTTACCTCTTGATGAACATTATCTAGCTCTTTTTAATTTCAAATAACAATACAACCTTATTTACACCTGATGTTGTTTCATAATAGTTCATGTTGTTAATATTTGGAGGATATTATTTAAGTCATGCCCATCTAATAGGCTTTCAAGTAACTTTTGGAATTGATTGCAATCCCATAAAGTCCTAGGTTACACTATATGTAGTAGGACATTTTCATTAGTGTATTTAGTTGGTCTAGCATGTTGCTTTAAAAAAGTTGTAGTTTATGGGTCCAACAAACAACCTAATTGAAGATGCACACAACATAAGATGCATCCTAGACTATGGTTTCCAACGTCTACATGAGATTTTGAGACTAATTAATAGTTCTAAAAATTGATATATTCATAGGACTTAGTTTTCAACTTATTTGGTTTATTGTGCATTTTGTTTTCATGTGATAGTTTTTATTAGTGAAGCATACATTGGATGTGATGTACTGTGAAAAAAACGTATGCAAAAACATGTTGAAGACATGAATCTTTGGAAAGAAAGACACAATGGTTGTTCAGAAGGATATGGAGGAGGTTGGCATCAAACCTAAGCTTTGGTTGAAGCAATTGCCTAATGGTAATCACATAAAACCAATTGCACCCTATGTGCCGACAGAAGAAGAAAAGAAGTTATTTATGGAAACTATTAAGTTGCTAAGGACTCCAACAAATTACGGTGTAAAAGTTATGAAATAGGATAACCAAGGATTGGAAGTTGAGAGGATTAAAATCTCATGATTACCATGTCCTTATGTAGTAGGTGCTACCCTTTTAACTCCGCACATTAGTGTAAAAAGAGACATGAAAGTCCTTTACCAGTTTAAGTCAAATGTTTAACAAACTTTGCTTGTAAGTGATTGATTCGAATAACATAGAAGTGCTAAAAGTCAAAGTTGCAAAAACCATGTGTACTTTAAAGAAGGTCTTCCTTCCTACATGCTTTAATGTGATAACACATTTGGTAGTCCACCTCTTGGAAAAACTTCACATGTTTGGCCAAGTTCACACATGATGGATGTACCCCATGGAGTGGTACATGAAGGCCCTAAAAGGGTATGTTAGAAACCAAACATGACCATAGGGAAGCATGTCAATTGAATATGTTGTTGAAGAAGCATTAAGCTTTTGTACTAAATACATTCAATAAATGAAGTCCATGAGGAGGAGAGTGTGGGATGATAAAGAGGAGTCAACAATGCATGATGAGATACTTGAAAGCAACAAACACCTTCATAGATTGGGTGTTAATCTTAAAGGATGGGCCCACATGTTTGTGCTCAATAATGCAGCCACAATCAAACCACACGGCACAAATGAAATTTGAGTGTTTTTACAAGTTTGATTATCTTTCATGAAAAATGTTATTATTTATGATCTAGGATGTATTTCAGGCATCTGAAGTTCATGTCTAGGTCCTTTGTTACCATATTTTGTAAGGTGCCATGTTGTTCATTTGATGCAATGTTTTACCCAATCTTTTTTGCCTCGGTTTATGGTTTGTTCACCACAACATTGAATGTGAACCCATGGATCATTCTACCTAAACATGAAATTTATGTTTTGCCAAGAACCTTGAACCTTGATTCATAGTTGCCTAATTATTATGTAGGAGGTATCAAATAGCTCAGCAACAAACGGCTACAAGGGAAGTGTTTGCACAAGGGACAACAAGAAGGAATAGGAAACAACTTGTTTACCTAGACAACTTGGCAGATTTACCACCATTTCAATCATGGTTTGTTGATATTGTTGCAGAAAACATGATAGCATAGGTGTGGAGGTCACAAAAGACGTGATTTCAATTAGTAGCCCACCTTCAAAAATGGCTACTGGCTATTGATCTATGTATGCATTTGGAAACCATTTATGAGTGACAAGTGTTGAACACCATTTGTCATGTTTAGATCTAAAGGTGGCAACAATGTTTGAATAAGAACATTGTTCACATTCGAATGATAGAAACCCGATGGTGGCATCCTTAAAGTATGTTGGGTGGAATGAAGAAATATTAGAGCATGATTATGGGAGGTTTCAAATTGTTGTACTTTCTTGCAATTAGGTGGTGGCAAATTATGAAGGTTTTGTCACAAATGTGAAATGTGATGAATATGGTTTTTATAAATATAAATTCTAATTGGCATTTTTTCTTCATTTCAAATTCCTTAAACCTAAAAGAAAACTAATGTTCACTAGTTTGGACATGAAGCTCCCAAATTATTCCACATCAAATTTCATGTTAAAATTATTTTGCCAAAGTACTTGAATGTGGTAGCCATTTGCAATATTAACAAACTAGTGGTCAAACCTCCATGTGTAGGTGTAACAAAAATGTTCTGGACCTTGGCATGCATGCGATGATTTGCATGACTCTTATAATTTGGTGCAATAGATGTTTTTAGAACTTGGAAAGTAAGGGCCATGTTGAGGTACAATTTTTCCAGTTAATACCAAAAACATTCATCAATTTGATATACATTATATGATAGTCTCAAACATAATTCATGTGATTTAAAAATTGATTCATCCTAGAGTCAACCAACAAAATAGCCTTGATAACAAGCTAGTGAGGAAATGAAGATTCCAAAGATTGTTCTTGGGCATCATAGTTGGGGACATTTGAGGGATGCAGTAATAAACGATTCAAATGTGGATGATGAAATTAGTGCCAGAAAATCTTGAGGAGTGAAGTTCATTACAAGGTGCATATTTATAAGCTTCAAAATGGTTTTTGGTAGATCCAATTGAACTTGAATGGGTAGAGTGAATTTATGCCACTGAATGATATTAAGCTACAAGAAACAAAAAGGAGAACGTCTCTTCCTTTTTGTAATTAAGATTTGACAAGTAGAGGCTTTTGTAGAAAACCAAATGACCACTTGTTGATTATTAATCATCCAAAAACTCTCTATTTCCCCATGTTTGAGTAATCAATGGAATTTCAGTTACTAAATTTTGCTTCATTTTATCTATATACTATTATTATTACTTGTAAATTGCAAATATATTTATTGATGCTTACAAAAGATATACTCAACCACTTTCCTTGTAATTAGGCTAATTTGAAAAGGGTTAATCTAGTGTAAGTTGACATGTAAATACAATAAATCAACAACTTTTGGCAAGACTAATGGGGGAGTGGTGACTCATGGAAGAGCTTACCCTTTTCTAGGCAATCTATTTTATCAACTCAAGTTAGAATCTCCATATCCTTATTGTTGGGTAGATTTATTTATTTTACATTGTAAGTCTAAGAGAAGTTCTTTATTTTTATGAAATATTTCAACATGTTACATTATTATTGTGCATTAGATGGATTTGGGTTCATGTGTTGCATTGAGTTACATTTACTCAATTTAGTGATGCTAAGTGAATTAAAGTTGTGGATTAGTCAAATTTCACTACACCATTTGATAATGGTTATGGTAATTGGTGTTAGGTGAATGTATTAGTGTAAACATGCAAAAGAACCAAATTTTGTGATGAAGATTGATTGTCCAAAGCTATCATGATTGTGGTTAATTTGTCTTCATGTTTTCACGGACTCTCATCAATGTTTTGTTGGATGATCAAATGACTTATCACATCAATTTGCATATCATTCCTTTTAACAAATTGGGTGAAGGATAGCCTTGGGATGACATCTATGAGCTCAACACCATGCTCAAGGAGATCCTTTAATTAATATTTGTCAAATATTTCAAACTCATTTTTTGACAATAAACATATGTTATCCATTTCAAATGTGGATTTAATTTAGCAAAGGAGCTTGTTTCTTTTATTTCCTTGCATGTATTTCAGCACATGGGATAAATATGATAGTTTTTTATTCATTAGTAGTCATGGTGGAGCCACAGTTCCATGTGCTCCCCAATGTTCTTTGAGTCCATGGTTAGGGAATTTGTGCCCCTTGTGTTTCTAGATCACAACTCACAGTCCTAGATACAAAATTGACATTCATGATGTGCTTCAATTTATGTGGTAATCTTCATACATCAACCCATTTCCTTTGATTTATTGAGAGTTTTAGTTAGCTAGTATGTTGTGATCATGTTTTTTGTTAAGTACATTGGTTCCAGTAGAGTTGGTAATGGGCCATGGAATTGGTTTGAAGTTTGAAAGTTGAACCAAGTACTTGGCATGGCACATGCAACATGGCCATTGGAGCTTATTACAAACAACAATGCAATTAGACAATACAATTATATTTATTCAAATACATGTGATCACATCACCTTGATCTTACTAGAATGGTGGACTAAGTCTTAATAAATAACATGCCCTTGACAAGACTAGCCATATTGGTTGAATTCTTCCTATTACATGAATGTCGATGGTTTTAAAAAATGCTTAATGTATTTAAATCTTCTTCTTTATAGATATATGTGATTGGGGGTTGAAAGGACATCAAATTCATGAGTTTGATCCATGGTTGTGTAGTTCATGGAGGTGGCAATGTTTTAGCTAAAGCTTACAAAAGGTACCCAATAGTCTTTTGGCATTTTGTGGTCCATATATATGGTTTGCTTGCTAGAGCATATGATCCATTGGATGAATTTTTTGACTTGTTGTATGGATTTAATGCACCACTTGTTTACTAAAGGCAAGGGCACAATTATAAGGTGATGAATTTGGCAAAAGTGCAATAGATTTTATTTGGTGGGGTACGCACTAGATTTAAAGGATTTTTGGGTAATCTACTATAGGTCCATATTTGTGTTGTCAGATACCTAATGTAGTGGACCATGTTAGTGAAATTGGATTCTAGATTCGACATTGTGGAAACCAATGTTTATATACATTCTATGACAATTTGTGGGAATTGTGTGATGGGTTGGACATGGGGTTTCACAGATCCTAGTAATTGTGTGGTGGGTAGGACATGTGATTTTGCATATCCTTGTAAATCTTTGGCAAAGTTGACAATGCAAGATTTAGTTGACTTTGTGATCTTCTGTAGTGTGGTAGTTCAATCTTTGATGCACAAGGATTGGGACTATATTTGTGGGTTTGATAGGGATTTTGTGAGAGGCTTGTGGTGCAACAAAATGGCTACATAAGGTTCCTATTATGTGAATGAAATCTATGACTTGAACAACACCACATTTCTACATGGCTTTTAATTCCTAACTATTATTTGACCTTACTAATTGTTAAAGAACTTGGTATACAATTTTACATATGGATTCTTGGGTGTTCACATGCGACATCTTGGGGAAAGAGGTGGTGCAACATATGGGCTAACACACTTGTTCATGGCGGTGTGCAAGGATCAATGATATGTTATTTCAGTGATTATTTTGAGCACAAAGCAATGGGTGTTCAAACAACCTTAACGGGTTGATACAACATAAGTAGTATGTTTTAAATCCCTTTCTTTGAATTTAGATTTGCTACAAGTGGTCAACTATTTAGTTTAACAAGATTTAGCTCCCATCTGCATCATTGCGAATATACAAATTGTTTGGAGATTAAGCTTGGGGATTGTGTGCATATTTATATGTGATGTAATCATGAGTTGTGGTTATCTATTGATGATTCTAGGATTAGTGAGGAGGTGATGGATATAGTGGTAGCTTGGATAATGAAACCATACATAAACCTATTTCATGTGAATGGAAGAAATGGGGCCATGGTTGCACGAATCATGTCTGATGGCACTTGTTAATGTTCTTGATGTTGTTGCCATCTACTACATTTATGTGTGTAGGTGAACTAAGGGTGGTGGAGGAGCACACTTTTGGGTGTAAACTTGAGGTAGTGGAGGAGGATGGTTTGGTAGATGTTAAGTGTCTACAAGTTCCAATGTTGGAATTCACGTATTTGGGGACTATAAGTAAAGTTGGAGGACTTTCAAACATCTTGTGCTCTTGGTTATGGATTTGTAAATTATTTTTTTTGTGATAAATGAGAATGAACCCTTTTTTTTCTTTTCTTTTCTTTTCTTTTCTTTTTTTGATTGGGTCCTAGTATTGATTCCTTAAGAAAATATTTAAGGATTATAATTGGACTACAAGTAAAAGCTTCAAGGATGGATGCAATGGTGGTTAATATATAGACTTCAAGCTATCATTGACTAGGAATATAAGTTCATGGACAAATATGTTAGAAAGGATGCCTTGAAATCATTTATTCCTGATAGTAGTACTAAAAAAGATGCGACAACAAAAGTTGAATTCCTCAAATATAAAGTGGGTCTTGGCATGGTAGGGTGGACTAAATTTGGCATCACATGGGTATTTTATTTGCAATGGGTGTGATTACAAATGTTATATCATATTACATTTGTTGGGCTTAGTTGATAGGGATGCATTTTCAAATAATAGACTTTAATATCTATATGGTGCAATTTTTTGTTATGCAAAAATCATAAAATCCTAAGAGCTATGGACTTTTGAAATTGAAAAATAAGGGTGTAATGCCAATTGCAATTAAGCTAATGAACTTTAATTTGGTTCAATCATGGATCTTGAACTTGTTTACATAGTTATGACATTCTTGGTGCGGGAATGTTATGGAAGCCCAAAGAAGCATGAATTTTAACGAATTTTAACGAATGCCAAATGTTTTGACAAGGTGTTTTACCACGTAAATTCGCAAATTTTCAAGTGCAAAATGACAAATGTCATTACGTTGCTTGTTTAGGGAATTGGTTTTAGGGTGGAAATTTATTAATAAAAATAATGCAAAAGAGTTTTTCATCATATGAATTGAAGGTGTCACACTATGGACTTTTAAACATTGGAAAAGCCCACCATATTTTTAAAAGTCCATAACATCTTTAAAAAAAGGTGTTTTGAGTTCAAATCTTGTAGACTTACATAAATCAATAACCTTTAAAATGCACGAATCAAAGATGGAAAAAATTTCTAGGAATGGATAGATATTTTGGTGGAATTGGTAATCCTTTGGTCTTCAATGAGAAGCCACATGACTACATGAAAAAGAACTTTTAGGCTTTAAATGGGGGGTGGAGCTATTTGAGAGGGAATTTTTAGGGTTTAAACGGTGGGGAGCTATTAGGGTTTAGGCTTTTGAAGTTGAAATGAACTTGGTAGCTTGAACTTTGCTACTTGAACCTCAACATCTTTCAGGGTTTTGTAAGGTTTTGTCAATCTTGCAGAGTTTGTGTTTTTTGCTTCATTTTCATATAATTTTGTTTCAAGTCGAGTGACATGCCTTTGCCTTCAATTTGAATGTTGGTGGTTTTAGAAAATGTTTATATGTTTGAAAGGTGAAAGAGGTGAAAGGTTGATGATCGATGCCAGTTCATGTCCAAGAAAAGGAAGGACATACACGAGGTAATTTGGTTCACTACTGTAAAACTTGTTTCACAACTTCGTATTTACTCTCAAGATTAACAAAAGTTGTTAACCTTCCTTGACTAACAACTTTTTTGTTATGAAACAAAATTTAGGTTCTTTTTCTTATTGGTATCTCTATGTTGGACCATCATAACCTTGGGTTTCTATGGTGAGATTGGTGATTCTTTGTAGGTGTCTTTTCTACTAACATGTCAAGTTTGTATTCCTTGTTTAGCTTTAGCTTCCAAGAAGAAATGTAAGTTACAAAACTTCAATTTGACTTATTTTATCCCCTACCCACATGGGATAAGCTTGGGTGGCATGTGTGTTTTGAATATTGTTTTCCAAATCTCTCATTTAGAAGCAGAAGATTTCATTTTAGTTGCCCATCATCTAGCCATCTCTCCAACTGATGTCAAGAAATTAAAACATTTGGAAGTTAAATTCTCTTCCCCTATAATTTCAACTCATTTAAAATTTATTACCATGCCATAAAATAATGAAGGAAATTTTATTAATGCTACACTATTGTGTATGTGATTTTCTAAGAAAGGGGCCATATAAGAGGTTAGCTTTGCCTTTTGGAGGTGTAAGCCATGCTAGCAAAGTAATGACATTCGTCATTTTGCACTTTAAAATTCGCGAATTTATGTGGTAAAGCACCTTGTCAAAACATTCGGCATTCGTTAAAATTCGTGCTTCTTTGGGCTTCCATAACATTCCCGCACGAAGAATGTCATAACTATGCATGCTAGAAACTATGTTGCAATCTTCTTCATGTGGGGGGGATGACTATGTAGAGAGATTTTATGTTGCGACCCTAGCCTTGGTTCGCTACCAAGGTAAAGGCTTGCAAAGGTGCAAGTTGAGAGTGAAGCCCCGAAGTCACATTTCATGCTCACGAGAATGTAGGAGAGTGTGAGGGAATGAGCCCACACATGTTAACAAATAGGAATACTCAAGTACAAACATAGAACTTTATTGAAAGGAAACTATAACATGATGCTCACAACACAAAACATAACATCAAGAACTCCTCAAGGTTCTTATCACATGAAATACACAAACTTGTGTAATGAAGAAAAGAGGAACAAACCATCAACACCAAGGTATTTAACTACAAGACCAAACCACAAATAACCAAACTAAAATAAGTAAAGAAAGTAATTCAACCTTGTGAAAGTAACCTAGTTACTTTCTTACTCCATTAACTAATGAAACCTAATTAGTTGAGCTTGAATTTTCAACACTCCCCCTCAAGCTCAAATCCACTTCTAGTACACCAAGCATTTGTCGAAACTTCTTTAGCTTGTCTATACCTAAAGCCTTTGTGAAAATGTCAGCAACTTGATCTTCAGTACTAACATGAATAAGGTTTTTTTTTTTTTTTTTTGCTATAACTTTTTCTCTAATAAAGTGGTAGTGCACTTCAATGTGCTTTGTCCTAACATGATAGACCAGGTTGTTAGCAAGTAGTATGCTACTGATGTTATCACAATAAATGACAACAGGAGCATCTACTGACTGTCCCAAATCTAAGAGTAGTTTACCAAACTACTTCACATGTAGCAATTGCTACACCTTTGTATTCTGCCTCCGTGCTTGATAATGCAACTGTTGGTTGTTTTTCACTGCTCCAACTAACAGCACCACTTCCAAAAGAAAACATGAAACCACTGGTTGATCTTCTATCTGAAACATTGCCAGCCCAATTAACATCCGTGTATCCATGTACTTGAAATTGGCTTTTGGCTTCATAAAAAATTCCACACTACAAAGTATGTTTTATGTACCTCAGTATGCGCCTCACTGCATCCAAATGTGGCTTCCATGGTGTTTGCATGAATTGACTCACCACTCCAAGTGCATAATTCAAATCTGGCCTTGTGATGGTCATGTAAATCAAACTCCCCACTATGCGTCTGTACATAGTGGTATCCTCCACAAGGTCTCCTACATCTGCACTTAGCTTCACATTTTGCTCCAATGGAATTGAAATGGGTTTGCAACCCGTCATCCCATATTCAGATAATTTGTTCAAGGCATATTGCTTTTGTAGTAACCATATCCCTTTGGGAGATTGGGTTACCTCAATGCCAAGGAAGTAATGCAACTCTCCCAAATCCTTCATCTCAAACTTTTGCTTCAAAAGCTTTTTCAAATCAAAGATGTCTACATAGCTATCTTTTGTGATAATCAAGTCATCAACATAGATGACTATGACAACAATCCCACGATCTGTCTTTTTCACATATAATGAAAAATCTACATTGGATGTTTGAAATCCACTTGTGACAAGATACTGACCTATCTTGTCTGACCAAGCTCTAGGTGCTTGCTTCAAGCCATACAAAGCTTTCTTCAACCTACAAACCAAATTAGGACGTGTTTGGTCCATATAACCTAGTGGTTATTCCATGTACACTTCTTCCCATAAATCTCCATGAAGAAAAACATTCTTTACATCCATTTGATGTAAAGACCATCCTTTTGTTGCTGCTATAGCAATGATTACTCTTACAGTTGTCATTTTGGCAACTGGACTATATGTCTCCTCATAGTCTATGCCATAAGTTTGGGCATAACCTTTGGCAACCAATCTTGTTTTATATCTGTTCACAGATCCATCTGCATTGTGTTTGACTTTGTACACCCATTTGCACCCAATTGCTTTCTTGTCCTTTGGTAAAGCTACCAACTCCCAAGTAACATTAGCATCCAATGCCACCATCTTTTCATCCATGGCATTATCCCATTTAGGATTTCCAACCACATGTTCAAAACAAGTGGGTTCAACCTCTTGTATGACTCTCACCATGTATGTGTAATGATGAGTTACAAAGCCATCATATGTGAGTTTTCATACATGGTACTTGATTCATGTGGATTTTTGTCCTCCATTATTGTTGTCGGGAGTTTTCAAAGTTTCTTTGGCCATCCGAGCTCCGAGAGTAGTAACTGAAGGGATTCTTGATTCTTCACCCACACTCTTTTCTGAATCATTTGATTCATCATCTACATGAGGATTTCTAGATGATGTTTGAAAACTACCATCTACAATGTTTGAAGATCTTAATCTTCCTTTCCATGGAGTGCTACTGGACCCACTAATTGAGGACTCTTGTGGTCCACTAATTAATTGTGATTCTTGTTCCACATTTGATGGAACATCACCATTTCTAACCTCTCCATCTTTTGCAATCTTCAGTGGTGGGTACTAGTTAACCATCTCATCAAACACAACATCTCTACTCACTTGCAACTTCTAAGTGGAAGGGTTGAAGCATCTATATCCTTTTTGTTCTAAGGAATATCCAATGAAGATGCACTTCTCAACTTTTGGATCTAGTTTTGATTTCTTCTCATCAGGAACATGCACATATGTAATGTAACCAAACACTCTGAGGTGTGAGACATTTGGTTTCTTGCCTGTGAATTTTTCTTTAGGTGTCATGCCATGAACTATTATTGTGGGTGTTCGATTTATGATATACACTGCAATTACTACTGTTTCAGCCCAAAAGTAATTTGGCAAATTCTTCTCATTCAGCATGGCACGTGTTATTTCTACAATGTGCCTATTTTTCCTTTCAACAATTCCATTTGGCCGTGGGGAATAACTACATGAGTACTTCCTTTGAATTCGATGCTCCTTCAAGTACTCACTGAATTCATTTGATAAATACTCTCCCCCTCCATCGGACCTTAGGCACTTGATGCTCACACCCTTATCCTTCTCCACCATTGCTTTGAAATTCAAAAATTGTTGAAACACTTCACCTTCATGTTTCATGAAGTAGACCCACACCTTCCTTGTGTGGTCATCAATGAAACTCACGTAGTATTTGCATCCTCCAATGGATTCTGTCTTCGTGGTCCACACATCTGAGTGGATCATTTCCAAAGGTTTGGAACTTACATGAGTTGTTTAAACTGGGAATGGATGCCTAGCTTGTTTCCCCAACTGACATGCTTCACAAACTTCTGACATCACCTCTTCTGTTTCAAATTTGGGAAAACCTCCAATAAGATTTTGTTTCTCCATTAGCTTAAGACGTTGGAGATTAACATGGCCAACTTGCTTATGCCAAATTCCAATGTCTCCGGCTCCTTTTCCATGTGTGAATAACATGGAATTCACCTTAGGCATGTTCACATCCAAAGTGAACATTCGTCCATTCCTTTCGCCTTTGGCAATCAATTTAACTTGGTTCTTCATGTCTTTCACAAAACATCCATTTGGGTTGAATGTCACCTGTAAACCTTGTTCCACCATTTGGCCTACGGAGACCAAATTTTTTGTTATGGTTGGAACATGAAATACATCTTTCAAGTACTTCGTTTGCCCATCTTGCATGGACAATGGCACCTTGCCAATTTGTGTGATGGGATGTGTAGTGTCATCACCAGTTTCCACAAAACCTGGTGTCTTCAAATCCTTTGTGTTTCTAAACCATTTTCCATGACTAGTCATGTGATTTGAAGCTCCAAAATCCACATACCAGACATTGTTATTTAATACTCCTCCTATCATTGAATTTGCCATGTGTTGCATCACAAACAATTGTTCATCACCTTGATTGCTAGTTGATGCATAATTCCCTTATTGCAATTTTCCATTTTGTGCATCATGTTCCTTTTGATAACAATTCTTTGCCATGTGCCCAGGTTTCCCGCAGTAATAGCAATTTGAATCATTATTTGGTTGTTGGACCTCGATGATTTCCACCATGACCTCCACGACTTCCTCTTCCTCTAAAATTTCCTCATCCACCTCCATGAGACCAAGCTTCATGTTGATGATGTCCACCATGCGAGCTTTCGTGTTGGCCTCGAAATGAAGTTTTAACACCTCTACTTCTACCTCTATTGGAATTTGAATAGAAAGAACTTTCTTGTATCCTCCATTAGATGAGGTACCAACAACTTTCATCTCTTCACTTATAAATAAGGTTATTAAATCTTGGAAATTGGAAAATGTTTCTCGAACTACAATTGAAGTACGGAACTGGCTATAATCTTTTCCAAGACCATTCAAGGTCACGGCCACTAGATCTTCATCATCTATAGGGGCTCCTATAGATGCAAGAGCATTTGCAAGGTTTTTCACCTTTGTAGAATAGTTAGTGATATTCATCTTGTTTTTCTATAGATTATGCAACTCTTGTTTGAACTGCATTTTGCGGGCTTATGTATTGGTGCTATACATCTTCACCAATGTATCCCAAGCTTTCTTGGGTGATTTTGCATCTTGAATATGCACAATCATGGAATCGGACACACCCACAGAAAGCCAATACAAGACTTTCCTTGCTTTTTTATGCCAAGTTTTATTGGCTTGAATTTGTTGTTGTGTGGGGTTTTTTGGGAGAGGAGGTTCTGTCTCATCACCAGTTATGAACTCCCAATAACCTTTCCCCATCAAGAAATTCATAATCTTAAATTTCCACACTTGGAAATTATTCTTGTCTAATTTCTCAATTGCAATTTGAGAAAGACCGTCTGCCATTTTTCAAAGCAACACTCAATGTCTTCTTAGGGTTTCTAGGATTTGGACTAGGGTTTTCCTTCCTTAGGTTTCTAGGATTAGGGTTAGGGTTAGGGTTGAACAAGATGGACCTTGTATACGTATGTATGTCTCGAATATTATACGAAATTTTATATTATACATAGGTTTTACGTATATGTATATATTTCGTATAATATCTTGTTTGGTATTAAGTACATGATTACATACCAAACTTTTGTATGAAGGTTTTGATAATGTATTTGCGTTTCCCAATCTTTAAACTCCTTTCAAGTTCTCCCAAGTTGTATTTGCTCCACTTTAAAAATTTGTTTTGATGTTTCTCAATGTAAACTTCTGTCATAACAACTTTACGAAGCTACACCACTCACATATGACCTTGAATCCTTTTGAAATTTTTCTGAAACATGTAAAGCTATGTCTACTACTGTCTTTCAAAATTTGAGCTCATTTGACTTCATAAAATGAGAAATCTTGCTGCTTTCTTCGAAGTCACCTCAAACTAGGACCTGAACACAGAATGACTTACAACTCGCTCTCAACAACTCCAAACTCCTTGAGATTTTGAGGGACACATAAAATATATGTCTTTTATCGCTGTTCAAAATTTCAACTCTATTGGTGACGACCATAAAGAGTTATCACTTTTAAAAGAAACTGACTTCAAAACTTAGGCTGAAACTTTAGATGCTTGAATCTCTCTCAATACAAATCCAAATGACTTGAAATTTTTCTCACGTATTGAGTCCCTTATGATCTATAGGATCCCAAAGTTGTAGATCCAAAAAAGCTCAAACAAAGGAGACATGACTAAAAAACCAGATCTGACACAAAATCTTCAAAAACTCATAACTCTCACAAAACACATCTTTTTCTTTTGAAAATTTGAAAATAGAAGCGTCTTATAGTCTTTTACAATCTCTCTAAGTTTCACTCCAAGATCTTTTCACAGTAGATCTAGATCTAGATTCAAAGATCTGACTTCCATAACCTTTGATATGTGGATCTCCTCTCACCTCTTTCTTTTCTTTTCTTTTTTTTCACTTCTTTCCTTTCCCCGTTTCTCTTTTGCACTTGACAAATTCCTATGATATTACTAGAAACTCTCAAGCTCTAGTTCTAGAGACTTTCTAACTCTAGATGTCTTTCAACCTTTTCATCAAATAACCTAAGTTCTGATACCATGTTAACAAATAGGAGATCTACTCAAGTGTAAACATAAAACTTTATTGAAAGGAAACTATAACACGATGTTCACAACACAAAACATAACATCAAAAACTCCTCAAGGTTATTGTCACATGAAATACACAAACTTGTGCAATGAAGAAAAAAGAAACAAACTATCAACACCAAGGTATTTAATTACAAGACCAAACCATAAACAACCAAACTAAAATAAGTAAAGAAAGTAATTCAACCTTGTGAAAGTAACCTAGTTACTTTCCTACTCCAATAACTAATGAAACCTAACTAGTTCAGCTTGAATTCTCAACCATTATTATACCACATGCACATCAAGCCATGTATAAATCAAATCCAAATTATGCTATAATAGTTAAACAAGATATTGATTAATTGTTAGCAACTAGATTCATCCAATACGTAGGGGAGGCTACATGGTTGTCACCCATAGTAGTAATACCCAAAAAGTAAACTAAAAATCTATATAGATTTCAAAAAAGTAAATGTAACCACAAAGAAGGATCCATGCCCATTACCTTTTATATCCAAAAATCTTAAAGCCTATTATATCCTTTAACATCATCTTCCCTCCTATTAGTGATTATACCCTTGTGATCCATAACTTGAAAAAAATGTGAAAATTATCTTTTAAAATGAAAACTTGTTCTACAAAAATAATAATAATATTATTATTATGGCAATAGGCCTTGCCTCCTTTGTAGCAACCAATGCAATTTCTATAGTAGGTGTTTGCACATTATGGTAATTTTATATGGACATCACAATGGCAATCTTTCATGTATTCCTTAGGTACAATAAAATAAATAAAATAAGATCCATTGAAATATTTTTTAAAAAATTCAACTATCTAAAGCTATTATAATCAACCTTTCAAAAATGAAAAAATCAAATAAAAATCTTGAATAGCCAATAAGTAATGGACTTTTGAATTTTACCCACATTTTTTGTCACACCTACAAAACTCATGAATATGGACTGACGCACTCCCAAGTCACGAGGTGAACCCACTTGAGGGTTCACCAAAGTGTAATTGCGGAAAGAGGGACTCGGAAGGCGCTCTCGGCTTCCAACTCTAGAAAGGGGTAGAGGGTCGAGTTGGGAGCCCAGGGATTAGACTACGAAGAAGATTTAGTAGATCAAGCATGAATCTGCATCAAAACAAACCACCCACGTGGTTAGTTCACATTCCGGGACACCCTTGGGTGTTGGGACAAGTCACGGGCACTTTGGACCACGAGACACACGACGGCCCGGACTCGGGGGAAGCCACCACCTTCCCCCATATAGTATTCTCTGCGCCACGTTTTGGGGACTACATCCAAATGGCTTTTTTTCCCAGGACTCCCAAGTTGGAGTCCCGAAATTGTCCCGAAACTGTCTCGGGTGGAGTTCCGGGACTTTGGGAGCTCATAACTCTCGACTGCAAAGTCTGATTGCGACGAGGTCTGAACCAAACTTGTAGCCCTCGTCGTCATCTTTCCAACGACGTATCGCACTCTCAATTCGGAGGTCGGGAAGAGGTCGATTCCCGACTTTTAGTGATTGGGAGTCAAACTGCCAGTTTGACTCCCGGCCCTTCTTTTGCCCATACTTTGGGCGACAGATGTCCAAATGGCCAATGCGAGGCCATTTTCGATATCTACGCTTCAAGACCTTTCCAATGACACCAAGAACACCCTAATGCGAGGTGTTTTGGGCCTTGATGTCGAGCTCTAAACATTCGGGAATCCCAGGGGACTCCAAATCCTCATTTTTTTTTCCAAGTGTTGGGCTTCACCCCCACACTTGGCCAAAGTAGGGTTGCAACATGGACTTTTATTTCACAACGTGTTAATTTTATGTGTTTGAAACTTTGGGACATTAGATGAATTATGTTTAAGAAATTAAAGATCCATTGAATGAATGGAATGTGATTTTAATTTATTGTGTTATGGACTTTAAAATTCTAAAAATTATAATTAATTTTAAAAAACTTAAGCATTTAAAAATAAAATTTTGAAATAAATCTTTTGAGATATTTTTTATGTCTTATAACATCATGATTTAAAGTTAGAAATGGAAAAAAAAATGTTATTTTCAATATCATTTAAATATTCATATTTTAAGCCAGTTTTCAACTACACTAGAAAAGCACTTTGAAAAGGTACTCTAATTTGTTGCACTACTAGGAGATGCGGCCCAAGTTCACTAGGCTATTTCACTATACAACCATAAAAGTGAATTAAGTTCACTATAATTTCACTACCCTTACCTTCATTGGTGAAAATGGTTCACTATATGGTGTAAATGTTTACTAAGGGTGAAGTTTGTTTACTAGGTTTTTTTTAAAAACATTATTAAAATAATTATTGAAAAATCTCTAGTTAATTGGGTTCAGGGCATTAGTAAATTAATTAGTTAAATGTGCATATTTTATATATCTATATATTCCCATTTCAAGCATTGATAA
>Ga0209208_10005371_pt1 | contig 17879 bp, 5 predicted proteins | sample S1TSphfallax_3_FD_187694 | JGI IMG/M metagenome (GOLD analysis project Ga0209208, IMG submission 187694) | Host-associated microbial communities from peat moss isolated from Minnesota, USA - S1T2_Fd - Sphagnum fallax MG (SPAdes) (version 2) | ecosystem: Host-associated > Plants > Peat moss >... | reverse complement strand
AAAAAAAAGTTGGAATTTTGAGGCGGCCCCAACTAATTAATATCTATCGTACCTATACATTTGGAAATCACCTCACTTTTAAACTTGATTTTGGATGATCAATTTTTAAAATACTTTATCATGCCATTACCCCCTACAAACTTTAGGGTCATCAATGTGACACATTGCACAATTCAACTTCATGCTCTATTAGAAACAACCCCCCATGAACACATGTTCTACTTCATTTTTTTAAATTTGACTTTTATACGTGATGCTGCCAGTGGACCTTTGAGCCATCTACTCAAAGCCTTCTGACTGATCAATCTTGTAACCCGTTGATGAGTAGGGGTGCACTGAGCAAGTTTGGAAATGCTTAGATCTATGGAGGAAGAGTCATTGAATATTGAACAATTTTGTCAAAGAAAATGTAATAAAATAAAAACTAAGTATTTTGGAGAAACTGGGGCTTGGTCCTGGTATTAATGAAAATAATTGTATGGGGGAATTTCAAGGTAAAAAAGAAGTAAAAAGAAACAACAAAAACTCCCTCATTTTTTGGGAGGGGATATAATGTGATTCATATTAATTATAGTTCATGGTGTGCTCATAACTCTTCTTATTTTTTTATTTTGGAAAGAGCCATATTCATTGGCCCATCAGCAAATTTTTTGAGCATTGAACACTCCCCCAATGGAAGCAACCTCTTTGGACCCCTGTTGCAAATTAGAAACAAATGTATTCCCTCAACAACTTACCTTTTCAGTTTATATACATGAGAGTTGAATTCTGGGCAAACCATATGGGATAAAATTGAGGTGTTATTGAAAATGTCTTAGGGAACAACTTGGGAGCTTGGGGAACCTCAAGGGAACACATTGGAACAAGGAAGAAAAAACAAAAAATAACTCCCCATACCTCACCCCACCCCAAATGGAAAAATAGGGCCCATCAAGAGTGCATGCTGAACCTTCCCATTGGCTGCATGAAATTTCTATTTTGAAAACTGTTTGTCACCATTTTTGGCCTGGGCTAATGGCAGGGGAAAAAAATTGGGGACAGTGGGGACTTGTAACTTGATGTAATTAGACACTAATTGTCTAAAGGGGTAAGTTGAGTGGTAGGGTTCCATAATTTGGTCATGGTGCATTGACTTTCACATATTAATTTATGTGAAAATCATGTGCACCATGTGATTATGTTTCCTTGTGATTAATTGTGTAATCACCATGTGGTGCATAAATTTTAGGAAGTTTTTTAACTAGTTTATTTTTGGTTGGTATATAAATGGGTGTTTATGACCTTGAGAAACATTTTCACTGGTACAAAATTATTGTATGAATGCAAAGTTTGTTAGAATTAAAGTTTTGATTTTTGAAAGGCTTTTGGTTTGTAATGGTTTTGGTGTTGTTTGTGTTTAATTCATGGTAGGAGAATGGTGAAACTTGCATAAACAATTGAAGGTGAGAGAATAATTTTACAACTAAAAACATAAATTTCATAGTTATGTAATAATCAAACATAATTTCGATTCCAAACCCGTTCGTGTTGTACAAACCCATGTTAAGTAATTAGTTTTGAGGGACATGCCTTTGAAGCTCAAAAGTTTCTTTGGCAACGAGCCTCTTTGATTGGTCCATCACAAAAGAAATTCTGAAACTTTCAAGACCTTTCCAATTTAAAAGTATTCATACCAAACATACAAACCTATAAGTCCCAACATTCATCCATTTATATATGTTCCAAAAGGACAATGGGACAAAGTGAGGTGCTACATTAGACGTACAGCGGGAGACGTACAGCGGGATTCTCCCCCATCGCATAACTCCCTACCGATCTTCTGCTGTGGGAGATCCCTCAGAATACAAAGAGAAATTCCAAAAGATGGTTTCAAGTACTAGAAAACAAGCCATTTGCGGCGCATTATGCCGTGTAAGACATCACTAGGCCAGCCCCGGACACTGAGTTCAATGATGAGGCACATGCCAGAATGCATCATAAATGGTCCGTTCCATCACTTGGTATTAAACGACAATGAACTTGGACTGTGAATTCTCTGGATACCTTTCTCTGGCCTGTAGTTATGGTAGGTCATGCAAGTCAAAAGGTAATAGCTAAGTTTGTCAGGGTTTCATCAAAAGTAGGTGTAGTGAGGCTGACCAGAACTCAAGTCGGCCTTTGTTGAATTTCTTGTTTGCTGCAAAAATACATAAATTTGAATTATCCTGATCCTTTGGAGCTGCTCACATACGGAGTTTTTGGTACAGTAATGACAACTAGCATGTTGGAGATCGTATTCACCTACTCACCGCAGGCTTCTTAATGTGCTTTTTAATGCCAGTCATCGACGTACTGCAGGCTTTGAAACCTGCACCATGGCAGTGCCGTCAACATCAGAAAACTTCTGTAACCTACATTTACATCATGTTACGGCTCAAAAAATCAAGCCAGCACCATGATGTGGGCCAGGAGAGTACGCGCGGGTTCACGGAAGGCTCGTCCAGCGTGATCATCAGGAATTCTACTCAAACTCCGTCCAGGAGCGCGGGCGAAGGTGGACACAAGTTCAACTGAGGATTGATGTTTGATGAAGGGTGAGTGTGATCGGTATAAAAAATCAAGGTTCTCACAACATGCAACCGTCTATCAAAATGTGACGCATTCGTTTAGGTGCTAATGCTGCCTAACATCATGCCAACATAACGTCAACCTAGGTTATAGCCCAAATCAAACTACCTAAGGTAGGGTGTAGGGTGACGACAACTCACATCTTTCAATTGCCTTGAACCATGTGGTGCTCAAAACAGCATTGGGTTGCCATAATTTGCCAATGATTGCACCCATTTTGATCACCAGAGATTTTAGTTGTCACACAACAACCCAAAATCAGACTATGGAGATGAAAAATAAAATTGGCATGGCTTCAATGTTTTTTATGGCAAATTTTCCTTTTTTAAAACAAAAGTTAGGATAATTCAAGAAAATTTCTGGTTTTGAATGTAAAATCAACCATATTATTTTGGTTAAACTTCACAAAAATTTCAACACCAAAAAATTAAAAAAGGAAGGAAAGGCTCCCATTTGCATCAATTTTCTTTATTTTTGTTTTAGATGAATATTCATTGATTTTATTCCATTATTTGAGGTCTATGACATTTTATCAAAGCATTTTGTATTTTGACATGAACACATGGATCTTCCAACATGTCAAAATATTGACAAGGAAATAGGTTAAGGACATGAAATGATGGAATGTATGTTATTACTTATTCCCTTAGCATGCGCACAACAAAAATAACAATATTAATGCAAATGACCAAAATTCATGAAATTTTAATCATGCTCAATGAAAAGCCTAATATTACTCAAATTTCAAAAGTAATCACAACTAATATGTCCCATTAGTAACAATGGTAACCAAATCAGTTGCACCCTAAAAATATTTTTGAGTGACTTAAGAGTATATTTTTATGTATGTATTAAAGTTATATTAATGGTACAATATATATATATATATATATTATATATATATATATATATATATATATATATATATATATATATATATAATTTCATATATTAATTATGCATATGTATGTATATTTTTCATAAATTGGATCCCAGAATTAATATTTGAACTCTGAATTTTTTAATTTCAATTGTGATTTTTTATTTAAATTGAAAATATATTTGATCTGAAAATTTCTATTTCATTTTTTTTCAAACATCTTTGAATTTGAAATTTTGTGTTTAATTTGTAAATCGCTAATTCATTAATTCCTTAAAAATGTATCTGAATTTGAAAAAAAAATTGAATCTGAAGTTTTCTATCTCAAATCTTTAAAAAAAAATTGAATTTGAAATTTTTTATTAGCATATGAAATTGATATTTCATTTCTTAAAATTCTATTTGAATTCAGAGAACTTTTTTGATCTAAAAATTGATAAGAAGAGCTATAACAAGTGAGATACTATGAAAAATTAGAATGACAAAATTGCTCATCTAAGTTTGGCACTAGCTACAATAATAATTTAATACATAGTCTTATTATTCTTTAATATAATAAACTACATAAATTTAATTAGTTCAGATGTTATTTTGATATCGTGGTGTGAATTATTATATATCAAAAGATCATTTTCAACATTCCAGAATTTCCCGACATCATTGCATAGCTTGCAAGCTACGTACCTCCTTGCCCCATTTATTTCATTCAATCTCCTGCAACACATGAAGAAACTGCAATCACACTAATATGTATTGAACATGTCATATGCAGGCAGATTTTCCTTGTAGTGCATTGCCAAGGCGGGATAATTGATATGAAATTCAAAATTTTCCAATGGGTTGAAAGCTTTTTTTCTGGTGTTAATATTCTCTACTTTGTTTAACATTTGATCAACTTCAGAATTTTGAGAGTTGGAATTATGTAATATCAAACAGTCTAGTGCCTCGAGGTTAGTGCTGCATGATTTCGGGGACAAAAGAAGAGAAAAATGGGAATTCATTAATTATTTTTAGTTGTGTATCTATCTACCAAGGAAGGTAGTTTGATCTGTCTGTTTTGTTTATTTTGTTTGTTTTTCTTGGGACCACTGGGGTGCACCAACTTGGTTTCATAATGTTTCAACCTACAGTGGAGAGTCTGGGCACGATGTTGTTGGAAATCCCTTAGTCAGTTGGTCAGTAGGATTCAATGAAGATGATTTGGAAAATTGTAGACCTAATGTGAAAGAGATATTGAATTTTGAGCAAATTCTGTCATCAAAAATTTAATTAATTACAAACACTGGTTGTGGAAGGAAAAATTAGTTGAGTAATTAGTTTACACTTGAGCCTACACTAGTCTAGCTATTTAACGAAAATAGCTTGATTATTTTTGTTTGTATGTGATGATGAAACCTCCCAAATCATGACACCCCTCACCGGGCTCTTGGGTTGGAAAGTCCTTGATGAGGAAGTGTGTACTGAAGTGGGTACATAATGTTCAGACCACTGATGCAAGAATTATTGAATATTGAACAATTCTGTCATTCAAAACTCAATAAAATCAAAAGTAAACATTTTACGAAACTGTGATGCATGCTTCATATTTTTGGAAAGCCTCAATGACTAGGATCTTTTAGAGGTGATTCACATTTTTAAGACTTAAGGTACAGGATATTTTGGATTTAGAGTATTTTTTGTCACCAGAACTTTTATTAAAGGTACAAATTCAATGAAATTCAGCTGCTATTTTATGAGCTCCTCAGTGGAAAAATTCCTTTTGATGGGCATCCAGTGAGTGACTATGATCTAGTTCTTTTAGGAGCAAGACTAGAGCTTCCTGCTCCTGTGACCAAAAGGATGAAGCAATTGTTGTGCAGCTGCTGGCATGCAGAGCCACAAAAATGGCCTGCATTGCTAGAGATGATGAAGACCCTACATGAAGAATTCACCCAATATCCACCAACAGACCCTAACAACATCAAGAACGTGTATGCAGGTTTGCTGAGGAATGCATGGGTGTGACCCACTCACTGACCAAGCACCATGCCTTATTTGGTGGTCTGCTGCTGCTTTTGTTGCAGTTGCTCCTAGCTATAGAGCCGTCATGGGATTGTACAATGAGGGGGTGTGATGTTGTAGAAATCTAGGAAAAGCCATGTTGCAGAAACTGATGAGATGATAATATTCAGATTTCAGATGGGAATGACATTGTATGTCCATGTCTTATAAGATGGGATCATAATACTCGGGGTTCGAATTGGAATGAAGCTCGTATTTCCAGGTGTGATGAGATAGTAATGGCCAAGGTTCAGATGGCAATGAATGTTTGTATTTCCAAGTGTGATGAGATAATAATATCGATGTTTGAAATCGGAATGAAGTTGGATTTCTGAATATGGTTATGATTATGGAATTTGATTTCATAGGCAATATGCATTCATGAATTATGTTTGTTTTATGGCCAAGAACAAGTGTCTTGGTGAGTTGTGTATGACTTGGATAAGGTTTTAAAGGAAGCCCTTGGTTGCAAAATAAAACGTTGTAGGCTATTTCATCAGCTCAATTTTATTTTCTTTTGAAGCACAACAGCAGACCCAACCTGACAAGCCATTGGCAACGCCCCAAGTGAAGCTAAGTTTGGGATGCTTATCAGGCAGGCCAAAGATGGTGAGTTCCAATGTGAAACATACTTCAAGTTGTATCACCTCTTCCTACATAAAACCAATAATTTGATTTATCCCTTGCATTCACATGAAAGTAAAAATCAATAGCTAATTTCTACCCTTAATAGTTGGAAAATTTGATTAAAGGGAATGTGCTTCAAACATGATAAATTCTTAACTAGACAAATGTGAGTTGGCATATTAACAAGAGGGACGATGTTTTAAACTCTCTAAATGTTTAATCAAATAAATGGAAATTGGCAAGAAAATAGACATATTAGTACGGGTTTGGGATATGCTAGACATAATTCTCTACCTTATGGATGTGAGTTGGGTGTGAGGCAAGATTAAGATATGAACAGACCTTGTCAATGTGTTATCAAAAGCAAATTCATAATGATATACACTTCATTGAAAGAAGTTATAAATTAATTAGTAGTGTTAGCAATATTAACAATAAAAACTAAAGACATGATCCTAAATAACGCGAGCTTAAACGAAGAAAAAAAAGGCATTCAAAAATTTGAAAGGTTTTATTTAATACGTTCATAAAACAAAAGGCATTAATAAAACCTACATGTTTATGACTAGCATTGTGTGGTTAATGATTGCGAATTTCGGGTATTTGAAAAATATGAATAAAAAACCATTGGTTTTGGGTATTTAAAGTTCAAAATCTAAGAACCACTAGGCTTTATGCAATAACCAACAAAAACATGTATGTTCTATGAACAATTTTTTGATTTTTTTGAAAAACATCGAGAACTATGGTCATAAATTAAAACCAAGTTTTTTTTTTTTTGAGAATCATAGTTATGAACCCTAAGAGTTGCCTTGCTGCCCGGTACAGGTTTGGTCCAATTTTTAAAAACCACGCAACATTGTCTATGACAAGGTAGGATTATTATAGAATTTGAAATCTCTACATATAACATTTAAATTCAATAAAATAGTGTATTACTCGACATTGGAAAAAATTTATGACCTTGGTTTCCAACATTTGAAAAGACCTTGGAATCTTGTCAATCTTAACATTAAAATTGTGAATTTTCATGTTGAAAGTTTGATTCTTTAACATACTTTGTTGATGGTTCAAGAAATGTCTTGACACATCGTGGCCTTGTTGCTTTTATTATTATTATATGTTGGTATGTTTTGAAAAATTGACTTGCCTTCACCAAAGGGAAAAAAAGACCATTGAATTAGGGAAAGAAAAGGATTTTAGGGAATGATTTAGTAGCAATAAAAAAGTGATATTTAGTTCCAAAGTTTGGGTTGATTGAAATCACATATACATGTCCAAAAATTTCAAGTTGGCATTTTAATTAAACCAATAACTTAGTGAAATCACCATTGATACAAACTTTTTTGCATTTCACCAATATTAAGTTCATATTCTAATTATAGCTTGTAACATATTTTTACCAAAATATGTAATTCAAATCAAAATGAAGTAACCACAAAATAGTTGTTAAAACAACTCCAAATATAACAAAAGGTTCTATTGATAAAATAAAAAGAGTAACGCTTGATTTTTAGTTTTTCACAATCTATCTTAGTATACTTCACTAAATGCAAGTTCCACAACAAATTTCCCCATTGTTTTAATGTTCTTTTTTGTTCAGTCTAGTTTGGAATTTACTTTGCTCATGATGAGTCCTGACCCTAAGTAAGTATTTCTTAGTTCAAGCCAGTGAACAAGATTCCAGAAATTATGTTAAGATTCTTTTTACCATAAAATCAACAAGCATCAAATTTGAGCAACCAAATAAATGTGGCACTATTCTTATACTCCTGTAAGCAAAGTGTCAATTAGAAAGCTTTTTTTTATAAAAATGGATTGTATTTGTGTTATTAGAAACATTTACACTCTCAATGATATTTTGGATAAAGAAAATAAAGATTGGTATGCAAGGAAGGGTTAATAATCGAGTCCATGAGTCCAAGATTTTAGCTTGAAATCTTTTTTTCAACAAGCATCTTCTTCTTCAATAACTTCCTTGGATGAGAAGTTTAAATGACCATTTTGGGAAGCAGATGATTGTAAGGATATTTTCTTTAGTCCTCGATTTTTCATTAATTTTTATTATTTTTGCAACTTTCAGTCCATTTGGTGGGTCCATCCATGTTAATAGGAGCTAACATTGCCCCCTTGTGTGACTGCTTTTAATTTAGAACACTTTAAAAATATTTTTTAATTCTTTAAAAAACTTATATTGTTATGTGAAGGTTTGAAAGAAAAATTTGCAAAGAATAGTTAGGTACAATTCTTTTTACATTATGCTCAAGGAGGTTACAATTGTTTTAAAGGGATTTTTAGTTCTTTCTTATCCATTAAATTGATTTCAAATCCCATGATACGTCATGAATGTTTACATATAAATATATCCTAGCATTTTAACCACAATTTAAGTTACCATTTCAAACCATGAAATATATGCAATGGTTACAACTTTTGGCTCCTATTAACATGATTGCACTCTTCTAACTTTTGCAAATATTAAGAAATGATGTATGTTGGATGAGAAGATGCACAATGGATGAAAATTATATCAAAAATGAACAATTGGTAAGAAAGTTACCCAATGAATGAAAATTTAGGAGATTAAGATCATAACATGAATGAAAAAAAGGAAAGAATAAATTACATACTGGATGAGAAATCACAAAATTATGAAAAAGTTGAAATTTTTTAAATTATAAAATGGATGGAAAATTGAGGACTAATGATGAAAAGTTCTAAACACATTCATCCATTGTGTACCTTCTTAAAATTGCAAGGTGTTGCAACTCCCTAGATGTTGTTCCCAAAAAGTGTAACCAATTAACTCCCATGGAAAGAATGACACCAATGCCCTTTTCCATTAAGGAACTTTTCATAGGAATGGATGTCTTCCCAAGGAAATAAGTGTCTGCAAGCTCCTCATAGAAAAAATGACCCCAATTCTTGTGAAAATGGGTCCAAATTGCATGGAAAAAACATTGGAACAACTAATGTTGTTTAGGGGAAGGTGATAATGTTGTTCAGGGAACACCACCTTCCTTGAACAATATTATCATCTTCTTCGCACCTTCCCCAAGCAACAACACAATGATGGTCTTTCTCAAGGAACATTATGTTCTTGGGCAGCACAGCCATTTCCTGACACCAATATCTCGGGAAGCACCATCTTCCTCCTTTCCTAGACGAAATTCATTGTAGAAGAAGACGTGTAGGTTACAATAAGATTTGGACATTGGATACCCCCAAAGGTAGGAGAGAACATCATCCACTGTGTTCGAGCAGCTCCAACGGTGCTCAGCATGACAGTACAATTTATTGCAAAAACGTCAAAGTGTGCCAGTTTAGCTCAAGAAATTGGTTTTCCCTCACCATATTCCTGAAGCTTGTAAAATGCGCAACACAGTTGTGCACCTCGCAATAAAAAGAGTGTAATAAATTGCACCTGACTGCGGCTCAGTATTTCTGATTTGTCAATCACAATGATCGGTCCAGGTAGTTTGTTATTAGTAGTCCGCCATGTATATGCAGTTCCAGTTTCAATTTTATTGGCGGGGTTGCCAAAAAAAAAGAACTAAACTTGGACATTGCATTTTACTGTCCAGAGTTACATACTGCGCACCATTGAAGATGCTCTTACAATTTTATCTTCAAAAACCAAGTTGCACCAATAATATTTTAAACAATCTTCATGTTCTGAAATTTCCTCTTGGGGATCAATGCTAAATTTGCTGTAGAGACTGAGGTACATTTAATTTAATTGGTTGCTACTATTTACTGCTTCCCAGCCCCATGAGCATGTGTAGTTTTGGCATTAAAGACTAAGCTAATTTAGTTCATTGCTATTATTGTTTTGTGCATGCCTCATAAATCTACTTGTGAATAGGTCCATAATTTATTTTTTTAAAGGCTAACCTTTTTTTAAAATATTGATTAGGTACAGAACATTTCCATTTAGAATGTTGTAACTTGTTAGCCACCTTCGGTGAACTAGCACCCACAGCGGAAACAGAATAAAAATCTCAAAATCCATTTAAAATAATTATTTCTAAATATTACAAATATCCATCATTTAGATTAAAGTAGGGTCTCTGAGTTCAAATCTAACAATTTTTGGGGTTAAAATGGCCACTTTTCAGGCCCTACTAAAAGAGGTGAAGGTAGGTACCAACGTGGGTGCCGGTTCAACCTGGCAGAGGTTGGTTTTCATTCGTGTTTTTGGGCTAATGAATGGTTTGAACTTTGCAGCTGTGTTTTTTGCGAATGCAGTAGGCCAAAAACACAGGCGAAACCAGTGTAGGCCAAAAACTGTGAGTTTTTAGGCTAGGTATAGGCTTGATTTGTAGGCCCATAATTCCTCTGAATAAATTTCACGAATCAACTTCCTGGTGGGGAAAAATGGAAGGACTCTTCAGCTTCCCTAAACGGCTCTTGGACTATCAAGCTCTTGAAACTTGAATTTGGCTCTCCGCAAAAGAAAATTGAACAATATCCGCAACTGGGAGTTCATCTCTGCCTCGCAAAGACTTCCCACTTTGACAGGTTGGTTTTCTTGGTGTTCAAGAATCCATTCTATGTCCTTTTCGGTCTCGTGATTGACTGTGTTTTGCCTACACGCTTCCTCCACAGCTTCCTTCCATGCTTGAAACTCTACGGGACTTTCCTCACGCCAAGCATCTAAGACGTCCCGTATCTTGTCCCACAAACGATCGAGCGAAATACCGTAATCAGCATCGTAATCAAAGGTGAAGCATTCATGGATTGCTTTCCAAGGTTCTGCAGCTCCTCGGGTTCGCGGCACCCAAGTTTCCACTGCAGCACACAAAGCTGCTATGGCCGCTCGGTATCTCGATGTTATGTTTACCTCAACGGCTGCAATATCTTCTACGGCTCTGGCTACCTCTCTGGGCATAAGCGCCTTCAATCCTGCTTCGCCATTTGGGATGTCACGTACGTCTGGATTTCCCAGCTCCCGTAAAGCTGAGATACAATCTCTACCTCCCATTTGGGACAAGCCTGGGATTTGACAGGTCCTGTACCTTGTCCCTGCATTTCAAGCAACCCTGTAGACGAGAAGGATCCTGGAGTTTGATGTTCACTGTTCGGCAGAGATTCCATACGACTACTACTAGCCTGCATACCAATCGACACTGGAGAGGCCGAGGACGAAGTCGACGACGCTACTGCTGTGGTTTGATTTTCAGCTTTTGGAATACCAACTTTCATGCGCCTGTAGAAACGAGGACCCTGACCTGGTGGGTGTGATTCGAGTTCTTCGCTCAAGCTTTCTATGATCTCGGTCCATCCAGGGCGTTTCTCTGGCTCCATTTGCCAACAACTGTGCAACAACTCCGTCATCTTAGGGTTCACGTGAGGAGGAAGCTCTGGTCTTTGGCCTGAAAGAACCACATCATAGGCTGTCATAAGTTGCTCTTCAAAAGGAATACGCCCAGTTAGGAGCTCGTAACATAACATTCCAAAACTGTACACGTCTCCCGCAGGCAACCATTTTACAGGCTCGGTTCCATCTTGTATCGATTGCAGCACTTCCGGTGGCCTCCAAAATCTTGTACCCTCTACGTCATCCGAACTCTCGTAGTCCCCAATCCTGACATAGAAATAAAATGACTCCAAATCTTGTTCCAATTCAACAGATTCTATCAGTACTTCTCCAAGATGTGAGTCTAAAGGCAGAGGCGTGACGAAGATGTTTGCAGCTTTCAAGTCTCTGTGAATCAATCCACATCTGTGCAGGTCCTGCATCCCTCGTGAGATGTCTATCATCATCTTGATGGTGTCGCTGTAGTCAAACGGCATCTGCCCGTCCACATGAGGCATCCGCCCATCACCCACACAGCGAACACGATCTATGAGATTTCGGAGATCGCCTCCCATTCGTTCCATGGCTATAAACGCGTTGCCGACAAAATCCATTCCGACGCCGATCACTTTGCAAACTGCAGAAGAGTTTCTTCTCGATGTTTTCATCACCTTGTCCATTCGCTTTTGCAATCTCTCCAAGTCTTCTTGTCCACGTTTCAACTTGTATTTCAATCTTTTGACAACCAGAGGTGTAGAAAATTTCTTACAATCAGCGAAGAAAACATCTGCCTGCCCACCTTCTCCGATCTTTTCACTTAGCCAAATGTCGTTTGGATCTAACAATCGCACTTCCAAAAAAATATCGTCCCAACTGAGTGTCTCCACCAGGTCGCAACTTTGATCTTGCACATCCCTCGACGAAAGCTCGCTCCAAAACTCCTCAGGTGCAGATCCATAACATGAAAGTGGTCTTGGAGGAGCCACTTCACTCCTCGAACTCTGAGTTGTTGACTTGAAGCTTGTGACCTGCCCTGTAACAGTCGGGTCCTCCTCAATCTCCAAGATATTGCTGTTAAGAGTTTCCGCCATCACAGATCTTGACCCCTAGACCAAGTGTAGGAGTAATGTCGTGTGAACCTGTTTAGAAACACGAGATGGGGAAATATCTCCGCTTTCCACACTACAAAGCTCTTGGAGTAATCTTGCTAAAACATTGACAGGAAGACGAAATCAAAGCTGTATGCGAGATGACAATAGTCAGCCTGCTCCAACTTGCTAAGCCTTGATGATAGAAAGTCAAGAAGAATCAGAGTTAAAACCAGCTATAGAAAGAAAGAAAGAGAGAAATCGCAGCAAGAATTTAAAATGTCGAGTAGCAACCGAGGAGTACAGCAAAAACAGAACACCTTTTACCTGAGTACGTGGGGAACGGATCTGGCTATCAAGCGTGAAAAAAATTGGAAGAGAAGAAAACGCGTGAAGAGGAGACATAGAAGACTTGGGAAGAAACAAGAGCAAGATGAAAACAACTATGGAATGCCATAATGGCCACTGTCCCTGACCATAGGAACATTCCAAAAAACTCTAGTGTATTCTGCGTTACTCCCCAGATTTGACGCTAAAATAATTTCTATGACAATAAGTTGGCCGACCACAGTGAACCAACACCCACCATCCACTGGATGCCTGTCTCTACTCAGTTGTGGCTGAACCTTCACTGAGTTAGTATATGGTTTCACCTTGGTAAGCATTTATATATGTAAGAAACATTATGAAAAAAATGCACCTGTTGTACCTTGTTCGATGTAATTAAAAATTGTTTGATAAAATAAATCATAATGAAAAAATGTTCGATAAAACTAGCAACTAAATAAATTAGTTGTAACAGACATGATTTTCTCATAATAAAATAGGTCTCACATATAAATGAATAATTAAGATAATAAAAAATTACTACACAAGTAGATGATTTATACATAGTTAAAGGCTATTTTTACGACATGCCTACTAATCACCTACTTGTGAGTTGTTAGTAGGTAGGTAATAAAAAGAAGCAACTGAACTAACCACCATGGTTAGCTAGGGAATTGTAACCCAAACATTGTTTCCTGATCAGTTACCATCGATCCTTCATGGTGCAATGGTGGGTGCTCGTTCACATTGTGGGCCTAAGGTTCTCCACATGCTTATGGTGCTTTCCATGTCCCAGGGTTCAATTGTCCTGGAACACTTGATCCTGGGTCATCACCTAGTATGTATTTTATGCATCATTCTCACTATCTTCAACAAGTTCTTCCTTCACCTCATCAATGACTGGTTTCAGCAATTTGTTGTTCTACAAACACATTAAAATTTCAATATTACATATGCATCATGTATATCACATTAGAGAACATACCTGTTTAGTATTGAAGACATTGCAAAACAAACAACCAAAGAACATTATTGTCCTTATCGTCATTTACCAACAAACAAAATGCACACAGACCCAGCATTCATTAATAATCAACATTTTACCCAAAAACATGCTTCCTCCTTTCAATAATTGGTGTTATAGTTGGTACTAGCTTACAAAAATTCAAGATCCTCAACTCAAAAAAATCTCCCTAGTTTTTTCACCTCCTAAAATGCATCACAACTAGATGCACTCACACACCTTCCCAAAACTTTAATTCCTAACATTATCAATATTCACATGTGATGCAATTGTTTTCTATAAATCTTCATGCAACAAATTTCATCATTGCGGATCTAAACATTAATCTCATTACCATGCACATGCCAATTACAACGTAACATCATTAAAAACTAATGATTACATGGTCATCCAATAATTGAGCTTCAAAAATTTAAAGACTTGAATTTTTGTCATTAACAATTATGCGAATGTGAACATCAACTAAGCTTGCATAAGCAAAATACATTAATGTATAATATTTGTTGTCATGAAAAAAATTCAAGTTATGTTGAGAAACTTAATTAGCTTTTCTTATACCCTTCTATTTTAAATATGCAAATAAACCTACCAGAATTATATGAAAACAATCATTTGAACTAAAAAACATTAACAATAACAACCTTGCTTCAAAACTTTGAAAGCATTCATCAAAATTGTTGAAGAGTAACAATAGCAATGTTGGATCAAATTTTATGGAAATTTAAAAATTTGCATCCATGATCTAGGTTAGGGTGTTGATAAGGTTGGGTTTAGATGGGACAAATAAAGATTTTAAACAAACACCTCAACTCAAATGTGACCTAATGGTGAGAAGCAACTATCAACATATGATTTGGACTAGACCTGAACAACAAAATCCACATCTTTGGTTTGAATGGAACAATGGTTAAGGTTTGGGTAGGATGAGCAAAAACTAGACCAAACTAACATGAAGACACCTAAAAGAATTGATGAAGAAAAACAATTGGGTTTTGGATCAATTTTGATGAAGAAAACTTGCATTTGGGATCTAGGTTATGGTGTTGATTAGGTTGTGTTAAGATGGGATGAACAAGGACAATTAGCATTTCAATTCAAATGGAGTTGATGGTGAAAGTAGCATATGAATTGGACCAAACCTAAACAACAAAATCCACATCTTTGCTTTAAATGGAAAATTAGTTAAAGTTTGGACAAGATGAACAAATTATGCATCTGGGATCCAAGTTACAATGTTGATTAAATTGTGTTGAGATGGGATGAACAAGGACTACCAAACCAACACTTTGACTCAAATGTGAACTATTAGTGAAAAGTAGCATATGAATTGGACTAGATGTGAGTTGGCTTCCTATTGTTAGGTTGACACTTGTAATGTGAGTTGGTGATTGACAACTAATATTGAAGTGATTCCTTGTTAATTTTTTGTTTGCTATTATTGTTTGTTGATTGGCAACCTTCTATTGCTATAATGCCTCTATGTTTGAAACATATAAAGGTTATGTTTTTTCAAGTTGATTTAATTGCTCTTCTTGTGTTGGTACATTTTTTACCATACATTGTGGTGCAACTAGTTTTAATTCCCTTTTAAAACCTTGTGTAACTACCCTTGACATTTTTCTGAACTTATTTAATTTACAAATAATTTTACAATATTCTTCTATTCAATAGGGTAAAATCATAATCAAAGGAGTCACCAAAGTGAATGGACACTCCTTAAAACTACATTTTTATATGTTTGAAATAACACAAGGGAAACATAATAGTTTGGATTGTCATATTTTTTCGAGAATATTTTCCATTGATTGCAAAGTTTACATGCCCAAGGCTTGACACAAATCAAAAAACAAAATTGCATGTTCAAAGCACTCAAACTTTGAAAGTGGAAAATCCTTGTTTATTTCAAACATCTTTTTTTTATGTCAAATGTGCACCATTCCTTTTGAAAATTGCAAAGGATTTTAACATTGATGATTAGAAGGGAAAAAATATTTGAAGTGATGAAATTTGATTTTGTAACCCATTTGAACACATTTGGCTCACAAGTGCTTTTGACCTTGAAAATTATGGATTTTGAAAATATGACTTTAATAAAAGTTGTTCATATATATGCAATGGAGAGGTAAAAGCACATTAAAGTGGATGTGTTTGGAAGTTATAGTGGTACTTTATTTTCTAAATGAATCAAGTATTGTTGCATTGTATTCAAATCTATTTGAAAAATTTAGCAAAAGTGAAATGAAAAATTGAAACATACATTTTAATCTATCAAACACAAAAAAAAATTCAAAAGGATAACTGTTCAATCCAAGGTGGATTTTACCTCAAGTCAAGCTAAGTTTGGGATGCTTATCAGGCAAGCCAAAGATGGTGAGTTCCAATGTGAAACATACCTCAAAGGTGTATCACCTCTTCCTACATAAAACCAATAATTTGATTTATCCCTCACATTCACATGAAAGTAAAAATCAATAGCTAATTTCTACCTTTAATAGTTGGCAAATTGATGAAAGGGAATATGCTTCAAGCATGTTAAATGTTTAACTAGACAAATGTGAGTTGGCATATTAACAAGAGGGACGATGTTTTAAACTCCATACATATTTAATGAAATAAATGAAAATTGACAAGAAAATAGACACATTAGTAGGGGTTTGGGGTATGCTAAACATAACTCCCTACCTTATGGATGTGAGTTGGGTATGAGGCAAGATTAACATATGAACATACCTTGTCAATGTGTTATCAAAAGCAAATTCCTAATGATATACACTTTATTGAAAGAAGTTATACATTAATTAGTAGTGTTAGCAATATTAACAATAAAAACTAAAGATATGATCCTAAATAATGCTAGCTTAGATGAAGAAAATTAAAGCATCCAAAATTTTGGAAGGTTTTAATTAGTATCTTCATAAAACAAAAGGTATTAATAAAACCAATGTGTTCATGACTAGTGTTGTGTGGTTAATGATTGCCAATTTTAGGTATTTGAAAAACATGAATAAAAAAACCATTGGTTTTGGGTATTTAAAGTTCAAAATCTTAAAACCACTAGGCTTTATGCAATAACCAACAAAAACATGCCAGTTCTATGAACAATTATTTGATTTTTTTGAAAAACATCGAGAACTATGGTCATAAATTAAAACAAAGTTTTTTTTTTTTTTGGAGAATCATAGTTATGAACCCTAAGAGTTGCCTTGCTGCCCGGTACAGGTTTGGTTCAATTTTAAAAAACCACGCAACATTGTCTATGGCAAGGTAGGATTATTATAGAATTTGAAATTTTTAGGTGTAATATTTAAATTTAATAAAATAATATAGTACTCAACATTGGAAAAAAATTCTGACCTTGATTTCAAACATTTGAAGAGACCATGGAATCTTGTCAATCTTAACATTAAAAATGTGAATTTTGGTGTTGAAAGTTTGATTCTTTAACATACTTTGTTGATGTTTGAAGAAATGTCTTGACACATTGTGACCTTGTTACTTTTACAATTATTATATATTGGTATGTTTTGAAAAATTGACTTGCCTTCACCAAAGGGGAAAAAAGACCAATGAATTAGGGAAAGAAAAGGAGTTTAGGGAATGATTTAGTACCAATAAAAACTGTGATATTTAGTTCGAAACTTTGGATTGATTGAAATCATATATACATGTCCAAAAATTTCAAGCTGACATTTTAATTAAACCAATAACTTAGTGAAATCACCACTGATACAAACACTTTTTGCATTTTATCAATATTGAGTTCATAATCTCAATATAGCTCATAACATAATTTTACCAAAATATGTAATTCAAATCAAAATGATGTAACCACAAAATAGTTGTTAAAACAACTCCAAATATAACAAAAGGTTCTATTGATAAAATAAAAAGAGAAATGCTTGATTTTAAGGTTTTCATAATCTATTTTAGTTTATTTCACTAAATGCAAGTTCCACAACAAATTTCACCATTATTTTAATGTTCTTT
>Ga0209208_10005370_pt1 | contig 17881 bp, 22 predicted proteins | sample S1TSphfallax_3_FD_187694 | JGI IMG/M metagenome (GOLD analysis project Ga0209208, IMG submission 187694) | Host-associated microbial communities from peat moss isolated from Minnesota, USA - S1T2_Fd - Sphagnum fallax MG (SPAdes) (version 2) | ecosystem: Host-associated > Plants > Peat moss >... | reverse complement strand
AGGGATCCATCTCAGCCCAACTTCTTGTCCCCATTCCCATTCCTTTTTTTCCTTGCTGGCCCATATGGCCGTAGATTTTCCCCAATTGATTTTTTCCCCAGAGGCAAGACAGAAAAGTTCAAGTACTGTCCGAGCTTTGTTTAAGTTACTTGGGGATCCCTTAAGGTAAAGTGCGGTGTCATCCGCGAAAGTTTGATCTCGGACGCATCCCCCTTTAGGGAGTTGCATTCCTTCTATTTCGTGTTTTGGGTCATCCAGCATATGGCCCAAAACATCCATAGCAAGAATGAACAGGTCTGGAGTTAGTGGACAGCCTTGTCGGACTGACTTGGCGAGTCTGAAGTCCTCTCTAGGTTCCCCGTTTACTTTAACTGATGAGGACGCGAGCCAGTAGAGGGATGAGATCGATTGAATCTAGGTGGGGCAGAAACCTAGTTTGGACAAAGTTGGGAAGAGGAAGTCCCATCTGTCAAAAAACTTTTTCAAAATCGAGGAGTAGTAGGACAAGGTCTTGACCACTCTCTGGTGCCCAGACCAGAGCCTCTTGAGCCAGGAAGTTATTGTCTAGAATGCTTCTTCCTTCTACAAAACCGGTTTGGTTTGGTCTGATCACAAGAGGAAAGAACTCTTGGATTCTTCTAGCTAAAGTTTTGGCAAGGATCTTGTATATGCTTCCCAAAAGTGTGATTGGGCGCCAATTCCCCAGTTTTGAGTGCTCCCCTGACTTGGGAATCAGGGTGATCATGCCCTTGTTAATGTATTCTAAGGTCACTCCCCGTGCTAACATGGCCTTGAAAGCTAGTAGTAGCGTGGGGGCTACTTCATTCACATATTCTTGAAAGAATTCTGTTGGGATTCCATCGTGCCCTGGGCCTTGCCTTTGGGGAGCAAGGTGATGGCTTCCATGATTTCTGCTAAGGATAAGGATCGGGTCATGTTGGTGTTCATGGCCTCTGTGACCCGAGTGGGGACGCTCTCCCAACATCTCTCTTGTGCCTCAAAGGTGCCCGGGGCATGTGTCTCTGATTCATATAGGTTGGCATAAAATCTTATGATGTAATGAGAGAGGTCTTTCTGGTCGGAAATTGTCCCTCCATCAACCTCTAACTCCTTCAGGAGTGTCTTTTTCTTTCTGATTCGATGGAAATCAAAGAAAGTTTTGGAACAAGTGTCCCCATACCTAAACCATTTGGCCACTGAGAGGCGACTATTGCGTTCAACTGAGGTTTGGAAAACCTCTGCTAGCTTTGCTTGCGATTTGGACAAGATCTCCCACACTTGTTCGTTAGTTGGGTCTCGCTGGAGCTGTTCTTCAGCCAGCTGGATTTTCTTGGTGTGCACTCTAACTTGCACCATCTCAGGCGGCGCCTTTCCTTCGTTAATCTTGTGTTACATGCCAATATTCTTCTGGTGGCGGCCTCCAACCAGGGGGCCCACTCTGAGTCGTTTAAAGGCTTGGGCAACTCCCCTTCCCAAGCTTGTAGCATTTTAGTTATCCCTTTTTCATCTTTGAATAGGGAAAAGTCAAAATAATGAGATAGTTTGTCAGGTATGTCAGACTGGCCCCATATGGATAGGACTAAGGGAGAGTGGTCAGAGAATTTTCGGATCGAAGCGGTCGCCTCAATTCTCCCGCCTCTCGAATCCAGGTCTTGGGAAACGAGGAACTTATCTATGTGTGAGACTGCCGAGTGTGCGCCGAATCTTCCGTTGTCGAAGGTGAATTCCTTTGCGGACATTTCCCGAAAGCTGTCAAACAACCATATGTCCATTAAGCCGTATTGGAGTGTTAGGTGGTGCCACGCAGTCGCCTCCCTTCTGTGCATTCGACGCTTACCAGCCACCCCTCCGCGCTCAATTTCTTCCCAGTGGTTGAAATCTCCACCTAGGATGAAGTGATCGGTAACTAGATTCACTTCACTCAACCATTTCCACATCGACGCTCTCTCATTTGAAGAGTAGGCGGCATAAACATTGATGATTGTCAGGGTACCGGTACCCAAGATCTGAAGAGTAATGTATTGTGCCCTGCCTTCTAAAAGAATGCCATTGACACTGATGAGGGGGGCAAGGGATTTGTCTACGAGAATGGAAGTGCCCGCGCTCATTCGTTGTGAGCGCCCCATTGATAGGCCATAGTTCCAAAAAGAAGCACCATTCTAGAATTGGATCCCTTTTGTGGAATTTGAGCAATATATTTCACCCAAGCGGTGTTCCTGTAAAAGCAGTATTTGAGGGGTGGGGACTAGGGATGAAATCCAGGAGCGGATTTCTTTTTGCTTGGAGGAGTTCTTCCCTAAGCCCCTCACGTTTAAAGAGACTACCGTAAGGGGCCTCTTATTCATGAGGTGGCTGGTCTAGGGCGGCTTGAGTGCCGATCGATCCCTGTGGTAGGAGGCTCCTTTGGGAGCTGTCTTCATTCAGTTCCCATTCGAGCTCTTGCGAGTTGGTGATAGTGGTGGTGTTATATATGGCCACATTGAAAGTCTGAGAACGCCCCAAATCTAGTGGCGTGAAACGCTTCTTTCGAGGCGCTTGAGGCGAGGTCTGGCGGCTGGCAGCCTTGTTTTTGTGAACTTGGCATTCTTCCCCTCCCACTCCTTTCTTTAAAAGAAGGTTGTGGGCTGGGGTGGCGAATTCTATTTCATTGTTCATGCTTGAGATTGATTTGACAGCTTTCCAGTGTAAGTGCTTTTTGTTTTGTATGCTGACGAGATTGGAGCCGATGGGGATGTGGGCAAGGATGGTACATTAAGATCCGCCCCTGCTGAGCTCTTCTTGCCAGCTCCATTCGAGGCTGAGTTGGTCCTTCAGAAGGAGTTTGTGTCGCAGAATGTTTTCCTTTAGCCCGATTGCTATGTGTTGGATCAGTTCGTCCATGGCTAGTTTGGAGGACCAATCCTCTCTCCCGTCCCCTGTGATTCTAATGCCAATTGGAAGGTTGGGGAGGGCTTGGTTTCTAGAATGTATTAGTACCTCCTTTTGGGGGCCTTTTTCTCTTGTGAGTACTGGCCATACCCTAGCTCTACAGAGATCCACATTGGTTGGGAGAGGGATTCCTAAGGAGGTGAAGAAGGATTGATGGAGTTCTGAATACGTCTGACCTCTCTTCCCCCCTTGGGGCTATGCTTGCTCGTGTGGAAGGGTGAGGAGATTGGTTGCTATCTGGGCGTATTGTGTCAACCCTTTCCTTAGTCTTTTTTTTCACCTGGAATGTCCATCCTCCCTCTATTTCTTTCGAAATTTTCCTAAGAAAATCGGAGCGCTCGTTTCCCTGTTTAACATTTCAAAAGGGTTTAGATCAGCCCATTTTCCTTGCGTTGAGTCATTCTTCTCACCCGAGAGATTGAAACTTAATTTAACTTTAGAGGTGTTACTCCCATCCGTGTTCTCCACCAAAGTTGTGACTTTTGAAGGGATGACGTTGAGGTTGCACTCTACTTGATGAGTTAGGGAGGCTGACAACTCCCCCATTCCCTGATCTTTCCCAATTTTGGTGGGAGCAGTTTATCTTGTTTGAGCCCCTTCCGTTTGAGAAGTTGATCCAACTTCCTTAGATGGTTGCTTGCTCCAACTCCCCTGACTCCTCTCGTTTATGTGAGAGTGGGTGGTGAATTGGGTGGCGGATGTATCAGTAGGGCCTTGTGCTACCCTTTCACTCCACATTGGGGGAGTGCTTGCAGGAGCATTCCCGTTCCAAATTGGGATTTTGGTCATTGTGCAAGTTCGGGCAAAATGCCCAAATCGGCGGCATTTCCGACATTGATTTGGGAGGCCCGAGTATAGGATTCTTTGTGGTGTGGTATCCTTCGTGGTTGCCCTTTCTGCCATGGAGGGGATACGAATGTATCCGGCGAGCTTGCTAATGTCATGGGTTTCCACCGTGATCATGGGGCCGGCGGGTCTTTTTATGTATGAATCCTCTAGTTCTATTTCTAGAACTTCTCCAATTTTATTGGCCATGATAGTGAGAGCTTTTGTGTTCTTGAATTGTTCGTGAAGATTTGGGAATTGAAACTTTATTGTGTGTGAGAGTAAGGTCTCAGCCCCTTGTACACTGGTGTCAAAGTTTGGGATGTACCGGGAAAAGGTGAGGTTCAAACCGCTCCACTCCACCGCTGTTATTTTCCTGGCAAACTTAGCCCCTTCTTCATCCGTGAAAAGAACCTTGAAGAAGCCCCTTGTTAGTAAGGTGACTGATGTGTATGAGGCGAGCAAATGTAGTTTGAGACAATCTTGAAGGGCTTTGATCGTGGGTCTACCACCCAGAGCTCTTCCGATCACCATTCTTCATGCTTTGCGGACAGCACCTTCCTACATTTTTAACACCATTTCCGGTGGAAAATCCGCCTCTAGCTCTAATTCATAGTCTACTGGCGATAATCCTTGGGGCTCTTCACCTGATGGCAGAGTGGATCCTGTCCCATTGCCTGGAGGCACGGTCAGAGGAAGGGCGGATGGGGCTGATGCTGGAGTTGTTAATTTCCTTCGTTGCATGAGTTTTGAGCTTGACGCTTTAGCTTTGACGGTTGAGTGGTCTTCTTGAGCCACCTGCCCTGTTGCAATCGCGTCCAAGTCCCCAAGACCAAATCCTGGTCCAACATTTGTAGCTGAAAGATCTGCTATGCGTGTGGGGGAAGAGGTGAGGGGGGGTACCTGAATGAAATGGGTAGGGTTTGAAGTCTCAGCCGCTTCTGCCACACCTTGTGTTGGCATGAGAAGGGGATCGTGCGATTGTGGCGGTCGGTGGACATTCTCGTCGTTGTGACTACCCTTACTCCCTGATCGAGCTACTTCATCAGTTCTTGCGAAGAGCGATTGCTGCGCTGAACCTCTGAGGGTCGCGAAGATCGTTGGCGTTTTACTTCCATGATCTGGATTTTTCAGGGGTGGGTTTTCCACTGAGGGAATGCATGTCTCGGAACGAGTAACACGGTCATTCTGTACCTGTGGGCCAACAGATCGTTTGGCTAGAACGCTTCCTTCTGAGCTGATCGGAAGCGGAAGGACTGGAGTGCCATCACCGTTAGGGTTCAATAACTTGTTGCTCAACCAACCGTTGCCTTGGCGCGCGTTACGTCCAGCATTCCGAATTCTATCAGCGACAAGAAGATGCTCGTTTAGCTTAGAGATCTGTTGGGTTTCTAAACCTGCAGCCCAACTCATTTTCTCCATCGAGAATTAGCAAGAAAACTAGCCGCCAAGCTGATAGGGCTAATGTTTTACGTACATCACACACCTACAACCACTGCAGACATGCTCGAGTGTAGTAGAGAAGCCTGTAAAGAGAACGACCGCGAGAAAACCCTAGAAAATTTAAGGCTAAACGGTCAGCAAGCAGGAGCAACTAACTAGTATGAAAGAAAGAAAGCAAGAATGAAAGCAAGTATAGAGTCGACAACAGAGGTCCAGCAACAGAAGATCAGGGCTGCACTGTCATGCCTCAAAACAACGCCGGACGGAGCTCATTCTGCTCCAAAACAGCCTTCCTCCCCGTCGCCATCCTCACAGTTCTCCTCAGATCTACATTGTCAGAGCTGCCATCTCCACAGGGTGCACAAAGTTCCTCAACTCTCCACAGGGCTCCACCATTCTCCCGTACTTCGGATATTCTCTCTGTTGAGAGAGAGAGAGAGAGACAGCTTTCCCTGTCAGGGAGCATTGTGCATTGTTTGCCCAAGGACTACCTACTTTGCCAATAAAATGTACTAGAGAGTAGGTTGTAGAGGGAGGATTCTGCCCCTGACAACAACAGAGAAAGCAAGTCCCAGTCCCTCCTTTGCCTCGCAGATTCTGCTCAAAGGTCCTGCCCTAAAGAGAAGAGACGTCACACGTAGAGAGTACGTCTCTTTCTCTCAGAGACAGAGCCGCTACGGAACCTTGTGAAACCTAAGAGCAACAGTTCTCCTTACAGCTGCACTGTCAGGCCTGAAACCGACGCCGGACAGAGCTCCTTTTGCTCCAGAACAGCCTTCCTCCGTGTCACCATCCTCAAAATCTAGTTCAAGTCCTGAGCTACTCAAAGGCCATGGCCATGGACGCAAACACCCAAGCTTGAAGAGAACATTGTTAGAGGAATATTGGGTGTCAAAGTGCATCTTACATCTTTCTGACCAAAGGAAGTAGAAAATGAAACTTTTAAGAATGTCCAGCAGCTGTCTAATGTAGGAGAAGCCACTAATGTGGTAGCCTTGAATATTGGGAAGGTCATCCTCTCTTTCAAAAACAAGTTCGCCTAATAAGATGAAGGGCTAGGAAAAGGCAACGTCGTCTGGAGCCCCCCATTTTCGCCAAATTCTAAGGTAGGCCTCCCAAGTGTGCTTGGCTTTAGCACATTGAAAAAGGTAGTGTTGCAGTGATTCGAGAACTTCATTTGGGCAAACCTTGCACATAGGGGGGATCCCCATGCATTGGAGCCAGGTGCCAACAAGGAGCCCTCATTTAGGGTGAGCCAAATGAGGGTGCCAACCTTGCGAGGGTGGGAGTTGTGCCAAATTATGGCTAACACATTGGGGATCCGTTGGGTTGTTGAGGTTGAATTGCTAGATGAAGGAGCGGATAACAAGGACTTCGAACAATCTCTTCACGTTCTTATAACCTTGCTTAGCCGAGTACCCAAAGAAGGGCAAGTCCCCCAGTGGGGGGGTCCCTTGCTAGTGCCATTCTCCTGGATCCTAGGGGAGGCCTTTGATGAAGCTAATCTCAAATATCCAAAAAAAGGAAAATTTGGGGAGCATAGAAAGGTCTTTGACCACTTTGAAGGGGGTTCCGTGCTTTTCTTGGAAAAGGATTTTGATCAAGTGGTAGCCTTCCGGTGAAAGTGTCAACTCTTGAAAGCTCATGACTCTAATAAGGCCGTTGGGGGAAATCTTGCGGAATTCAATGGCTTTGACCAAGTTTGAGAGAACACCCATCACTCGATATATCCATGCGAAAGGGGCAAGGTGGCCTACAGTCTTAGTGCTAATCTAGTTGTCAGTTTGGAATCGGTTAGGGAATGTGATTGGGTTCCAGGGGATGTTAGAGATGATGATGTCTTTGTTTGTTCGGTTGATAATGTGGGAGTTCATCCCAAGTGTCGGGAGGCTTTTCCATTCCCTGTCTTCCCAGTCCCATAGGTCTTTTATTTTGGTGCATCCAGCCTTAGCAATGACCCGCCCCTCATTGAGTCCATTCACCCCTAGAGTGCGGCCGACCACATTGGTGACTGGGGGTTGCCGAAGATAGGTTGTTTGAAGACTTCCGCTTGCGATGTAGGTTTGGTCTTCATGAGACCTACCCTCACATTCATCGAAGATAAGATTCGAAGATGTTTTTCCAGAATGAACAGGTTGTTTTCTAGAGTTTGGGGCCATCGAAAAACCAATTGATGTCATGATTTATTAGGCCTTTGCCATGGACTGGGAGTTGAATCCGGTCCACGCGGTGTTTCAAGATTTCCTTCCAAGGTTCGTCGTCGGAGGATAGTCCTTGGACTAATAGTTTAGTGAAAAGGGCTTCTAACTGTGCTTTGGGTCAATGATTCCTAAACTGCCACACGAGAGGGGGAGCATGAGGGAGTCCCATTTGACTTTTGCTCGAATTTTAAACACTTTGCCTCCCCAAATGAAGTTTTGAACCACCCCCCTAATTTGGTTGCACATTCTGAGATTGGGGTTCCAGTAGGCGGCCATGTACCACATGGAAGAGAGCATGACCTGGTTAGTTATTAGAATTATGCACGTGAGGGAGAGGTTGCAGTTTCCCCACACTATCATTTTACCCTTTAGAGAGGTCATAAATTTGTCAAAGTTAGCTTCCACGACGAGCTGGAAGCCAATTTGGATGCCCAAGTAGCGAACTCTTTTGCTCTTAGGGACCCACTTTAGCCCTACCTCTTGTCCCCATTCCCAATCTCTCTTCTCTTTGCTAGCCTAGATGGCAACAAATTTCCCCCAGTTGATTTTCGCTTCGAATGTGAGGCAAAAGAGGTACAAGAATGTCCACGTTCTGTCCATGTTGCTTTGGGTTCCTTTGAAGTAGAGAACGATGTCATCAGCAAAGGTTTGGTCCTGCATGCAACCTCCTTTGGGCAGCCCTTTCACCTTGTTTTATGTCATCCAGCATGTGGCCAAGGACATCCATCGTTAAGATGAATAGGTATGGGGCCAACAGGCAGCCTTGTCTTATCGATCATGATAGCTTAAAATCTCTTCGGGATTCTATGTTAACCTTGACCGAAGAGGAGGCTAGTCAAAAAAAGGATGAGACCCACTTGATCTATTTGGGGCTAAAGCTTAATTCGGACAGGGCTGGAAAGAGAAAGCCCCATTCTATTCTATCAAAGGTTTTTTCAAAGTCAAGGAGGAGCATGATTAGGTCTTGCCCACTATCTATTGTCCACTCTAGTGATTCTTGGGCTAGGAAGTTGTTGTCTAGAATGCTCCTCCCCATCACAAAACATGTCTGGTTGGGTCTGATCACAAAAGGTAGATGAACCTGGACCCTTCACACTAGGATTTTGACCAATAAGCCATGGGGGAGCAGGGATGTGGAGCAGCCATGGGGGGAGTAGTAAACAAGGAGCAAGGTTGTGAAGTAATAATGATAGGGAGTAGCCAACGGGAGAGCATCGAGTGAAGAGTCATGTGGGGGAGCAACAAATGAGGAGCAACAAAACAAGCAAAAAACTACGTCAACCTAAATTGGGGAGTAGCCATGTCAAGGAACAATAATCGGGGAACAACACATGTGAAACAAACCAACAACAACAAACAAACAAATTTTTTAAAAATAACTTACAAATTACAAACTGAAACTACAAACCTTGCAAAACAAAAGAAAAAAAGCTACAATTTTAAATTTTAAAAAAAAACTAAGAAATTTAAAAAATCTTTAAGAAAAGAAGAAAAAAAAATGTTTAAAACATAAGAAAGCAAATGTGTAGATGTAGAACTGTGTGAAAGCAAAGTGGACCCAATATAGAGCTTGGAGCCTTTTTATAAACAAACTTAAACCCTAACCCCTAACCTCAATGTGGCAATTGCATCCATAAACAATAAGTTTAGTTTTTTTTTGAAAAAACTCATAAATAATAGTAAGTTTACTTTTTTAGTTTACAGTTTTACTTTTTGCTTATTATTTTTATTTCTTAGTTTTTATATTAAAATTTTAAAAAAAATTAAAGAAAATCTTACTTATTATTTACTACTTAATTTTTTAAAAATTTACCATGAGAATCGGACCCTTCTCAAAATGTGAAAATTGGTTTGATTTTCAGATTAGATTTGATGCCGAGTGAGAACCTGGGCAGTTCTCACTAGGTGGTTCTCATCTCCATTGAGAACCACCAAACAGGTTCGTTCTCATGTCAATTCTCACTAGCGTCGATATGATCAGGTATAAATTTATTTATTTGGTGCCATCCAAAAGTTGCCATTCACACGATATGGATATAAAAATTGTGCGGCATTTTTTTCAAGCCTTTCCCATTTGCACGGGCTATAAACTTTTGGGAGCCCCAAGTATATACTATGAAAAAAAAAATGATTCGGTTGAATGGACGGATTGACGGTAGAGTGGTGGGGTATGATTCACTCTCGGGCAAAGTCCAATGATTAGGGTAATGGCACCCCATCTATCCAATCCAATCCATTCGGTTGTGGGGACGACATTCCAACCCTTTTGAGGGAGGGAAGGGGGGGAGGGGGTGGTCATGCCTTTGTATAATTTAAAAGCTTCCACAACATAGGATTTTAGTTTCTTGGGTAGATCCGTATTTTGCATGGTATTCAATTCAATTTTAGAATGAATTTGTTGGGTTTTGTGCATCAAATGTGCGCAAAATTCATTCTATTGCTCAATGGGTGGGCAGATCATTTTTGGCAATTGTGGAAAGGCAATTTTGATAACAAAGTGTCGGGCAAACATTCCTCCAAGTTTAAGTTTTCCACTCCGAGAGACTTTTGCAATCTTGAAGAGTTGAGAAAAAATGTGTGGATCTTTTTTGAAAGTGCGGACCTTTCTTTCTTCCTTCCAAAAAATCAAACAGATGAACTTCTTTCCAAAAAGAAATGAAAAAACAAAAGTTCCATCCATCAACATCCTTTCACCCTTTGTTCACTCACACAAACAACAATCTTCTTTTGTGGGGTTCAACACAAGAGCTTTTAGACTTTTGTTGTGTGACTTAGCCTAGTGGAAACACTATTATTGCTTGTGAATTTTTTTCCTTTTTATTTTGGGTAAGGGTTGCAAATGTTTTACTTTTCTAGGTCATGGGTGGCTATTTGTGTCATGACACTTTTTTCTTTTTTTTTTTGGGGTTTATTTTGCAATGTGGTTGTGAAGGTCCAAAAGTAGTTACCGATATTCTTTTCACTTACATGGGTAAGCCACATGGAGAGAACATTAAAGGCCAACTTTTGTTGGCCTTGCCTACCAAGGCAAGGATATTGTGATTAGATGCACGATAGCCGTATAGTAGCTTAAGGGATTTTTATAGGCCCCTAGGTAATAATAATAGGTCTATTTTTATATGAGGATTTTTGAAAGATGATATTTTGGCTTGTGTTGAAACCTGAGATTAGTTATCATAGAGTTATAATACATTGAAGGAGTTTGGTTTCTTTTAGAGGATTTTTTTGAAGATTATATTTTGGCATGGTGAAGTATTTGAGTTTCCATAATTCATCAAAAAAAATTTAATCAAGCTTTGGACAGTCCCAAAATAAATATATTTGCAGTCTTTTCCTTTTGGGCTGTTTATTTAAAGGTAATTGGAGTAGCCTCAAAATAATATTAATAATAATATTAATATTAATAGTAATAAAAACAAACTGGGCCCCTTAGATGCACGTTGGCTCACCTCATTGGTTGCAAGATTTTTTTTTATTTTTTTGTTTTTCTACTAGTGTTCTTTGCATTTTGGGCCAAGATATAAAACACTCTCATGACAAGGGGTAGTCGCTGAACGGTGAAAAGGCTCTCTTATTGGCAATTTGTCCATTTTTTTTATCGTATTACAGCTTCAGCACATGTCTGTTGAATAATAATTAATTTTGAATATTTTGTTTGCGAAGATTTAAAATTTTGCAATTTCCATCACAATTTTTTTTTCTTAATATTTTTTCTCATAATTTCAGCATTTAAAAAATATATATATAATTCATGTAGAAGTCATCAAGATATTAGAGTAGTGTATCTCTCTCTCTCTCTCTCTCTCTCTCTCTCTCTTTTTCTTTTTTTTTTTCTTTTTCAATTTTCTCATGTTTTGCTCCAAAAGGGACAATCGGGCATAAGAGGATCCATCCAAATTTGGCTACAAGACAAATAGAGAAATAAAAAAACTCTACAAATCTTATGACATTTGTTGACAAATCACTAAAACTTATTAATTAAATATGGCGATTTTCAAAAGAAGAAAGTTTAAAAAGCTGCCCAAATCTTTCAAAAAAATCTAGATGATTTCATTTTATTTTTTCTTCAAATGTGCTGATTATTTTTGGAACAAATTTCAGAATTTTCCCTTGACCGTTTGCTTGAGACTTTTTTTCTTTTAGCAAAATGGTGAATTTTCACCCAAAATAAAATAAAACCACTCCTTTGGGTATGGAGAAAAATGTTATAATTGGGTAGTCCAAAAAGAAGCATTTTATTCGCCACAACAAAAGATCAGAGATTTTTTTTTTTAATTCTATTTATTTATTGAAAAAAAGGAGAACAACATTTACTTGAGACATATATATATATATATATATATATATATGAAATTTTATTGGTTGCATGAACCAAAACAAAATATGGATTAAAGTCTAAACAATTTTTATTTTGAAAACTAACTATAGGCTACTTATTTGAGACCCTAAAGTGACCCAGGCTTTGGGTCCTACTTTCATCCCCCAAAACCCCTCTTCAACCTCTCAACAACACTGTTATCCATCCGCAAAAAGAAATGAAATTTTATTAAATAGATATGGGAATAAAATGGTTGAAACTCAAGATTAAATGCACAAAGTTCGAAAATTTTATTTATAGTTACACTACACAACAACAAGGAGGGGGGGGGGAGTGATTGGTTGAATACAACCAGGAACAAAAAAAGACAGGGTCATAATAATTCAAATGAATATCAATTTTGGTGGTAACCTAAGTTTCAGTGCGCCTTTAAGCTTAGTGTACTTTTTGTTCACTGGGTTCTTTTTTAAGAAATCTCACCCCCCTTTATTATGACCAAATTAGTGGGTACCCGTGACCTTCAAACACTGTGAAGTCCCCTGGTTTCTTTAAACCTGATTCATGTCTTAGTTTGTTTTAGAAACTTTTATCCTGCAAGACTACAGGAGTTTTTCCTCCTCCTCCTCTTCCATCATCTTCTTCTTCCGGGATGAGGAACTTGGATGGATGGATGACGGGACAGATGGATGGGACAGATGGATGGGAAGGACGACCACCACCGGACAGACTAAGGATATTATATATAAAGACAAGGGTCATAATAATTCAAATGAATATCAATTTTGGTGGTAACCTAAGTTTCAGTGCGCCTTTAAGCTCAGTGTACTTTTTGTTCACTGGGTTCTTTTTTAAGAAATCCCACCCCCCTTTATTATGACCAAACAAGGGTTACTGGTGCTGTGTTTTCCTGACTTTACGGATATCTCTATTGGGTACCTCTGAGGAAAGACTTCACTCTGCTCGTCAATTGTTTTGTGACAACATTGAGCCTAGTGCCACATTTAATTAAATTTAGTACCTATGTTTAATGTCACATTTAATCACTTGTTTAATGTTTTAAAAAAAAGAAAATCAATGATTTTTCACTTGGGAAAAAAACACACACACACACACACACACAAATACCTATTTTAAAAAGCTCCTCCACAATATTAAAATAAAAAAATTCAAGTCTACAAAAAGCCTTAAAAAATCAGATGAAAATTCCAAGTTCAAAAAGTAAGTCTGGAGTCTCCCCCCCTTGGGAAACCCTGCCCCCACAAAACCCCAAAAAAAACAAAAAAACCAATAAATAAATAAATAAATAAATAAATAAATAAATTTCAATCCAAGAAGTATGAAGAAAATTTGGAAAGAAAAGAATTATGTTAAAGAATCTGTGTATGTACAAATACCATATAGGCAAGTGATACAATACATATGTACGTATTTCAGTAGGCACAGATGCTTAAGTATGTAAATACGTATTGTACAAATGGCGTTATGTACGTATTATGTATGTATGTATGTATGTATGTATTGTTTATGTATGTATGGGTACATTCAAAGGTGCGCGGGGGAGGGAAGAAGGCAACCGCCGCCGTAGTCATCGTCTTCGCGAGCTGTAACAACGATCGCAGGTGCTGCTCCCGCGCGCAATTCCCCTTTGCACGCAGTCGCTGGGCTTGGAGTTCGCCTTCTGGAAATTGGGTTGTTTGCGGAAGGGTTTTTGCTTTTGGTTTTTTTTTTCTTTGGTGAGTTTCTTTCTTTGTTGAGCAAAGGAGGCGGAAGAAGAAGATCCGGCAACAATCCAATACCAAAACCCATAGCGGTATCGCTCAGTGTCGCACAACTGCTGCTGCTGAATGTAGATTCTCGCAGAAATGCTGAGATTCTTGCCTTCTTTACCCTTAACGTCTCAATCCGAAGTGATAGAGAATTGGAAGTGGTTACGGAGTTCGTTCCAGAGTTTTGGGTTTGTGGAATTCTTCTTCGTTCGGGTTCCAAAAAAGCTTTGAAATCAGTGATGGGTTGTGCACAATAGGGGGGCAAAAACACGGACTAGGGTTCTTCTTCTTCCTCCCCTGTGACTGCAAATCTTTTGAAGGCATGATGGAGGAGGAGGAGGAGCACCTTGCAGCAGTAGCAGTAGGAACTTGCCGTGCGGAGTCCGAGTCGTCGCCGCACCACCAGGAGGTCCGAGAGGGTATTGGAGGACACTACTACTGGTCATCTGAAGAGCTTCTCTTCCAAGAACTCGTCACCCAGTTGCTACTGAGCAGCAGCATCAAGCAGCAGCAGCAGTTGCAAGGGAATAATAATTCGCCTCCTCCTCGGTTGGGTTCAGGTGAGCTGGTGCAATTGCGCAAGCTGTTTCAAGAAACAACCAGAACCACCAGGTTGTTCAAGCTCCTGGACGTGCAGGTGCAGGAGGTGAAGGACTTGGAAGCGGAGATGCGAGAGTTGAAGTTGCAAGGGACGACGACGGAGGGAAGAGGAGGAGAAGGAGGAGGAGGAGGAGACAACACCACCCAGACAAAGGCATGGAATGGAAGCCTGATGATGATGATGCGGTACTCGGAAGACGAAGAAGAAGAAGAAGACACTGCTGTCGAAGACGATGTTGTGGTGCGTGGTGCAAAAGACCTGGAAACTAAGATGATGCAACTCGGCGACATGGAGCGGGAACAACAACACGGGGATGATACTAGACTGGAAGAAGCTGCTGCTGCTGAGTCTCAAAAGCAGCAGCAGGAGCAGAACAGCGGTAAACGACGCACTTGCTTCGGTGTTGCAATCTCCAAGTTCGACGTTAAGAAAAGTAGGCTTGATCATCTCCCCAGTGTCACAAAACCAAAACCCGTTCTCAAAGAAGAAGAAACCCAATGAAGAGCTTCCCACACAGACCCACACTCTCTCTCTCTCTCTCTCTCTCTCTCTCTCTCTGCATTCCACAGTCTCTGAGAAAAACCCTAAAAAGGGCCCTAAATTCATGGAATTCTGCTGCTTCCCTGCAATTCCATAGATACGCTTGCTTGCTGCTGCTTCTTCTTCTCTGCAATTCTATACATATGGCTTCTTCCACATGCAATTCTTCTCTTTGGAGCAAGTGCTTTTGTCGCTCTAGAAAAAGGGCCCGAGCAGTCCTATTCCTATTGCTGCAATCAAATCTCCCATCGTTGGTGGCTGTTTGTTGTGCTAGAGTTTTTCTGTGACAGATACCAACCAGCCGAGTGATGGGTATCGCTCTAGTCTGGCTGGAAACTGACACAGAAAGAGCTTGAATCCTTCCCTCCTTGTCTGTTTTGGTTTTTGTCCCGTTTTTTCCATGTTTCTTTCTTTCTGCCCATTAGGATTTCCATCCCTGTGTCCATTTGTTGGTCTTGTTCTTTGCCATGTTTCTTTCTTTCTGCCCATTAGAACTTGAATCCCTTTCTCCATTTGTTTTGTCCCTTTTTTCCATGTTTCTTTGTGCCCATGCAGAGGGTTATCCTCTTAAGAACCCCAGAAACTATAAATTTTTTTGCTGGACCTGAATTTCTTTGTTTCATTCTTGAGAATGGGTCTCCTCTTTACTCAGTCCAGAAATTACTACTTTCCTAAGCTTTTTTTTTCCTCCTCTGACAGTGTTTTGCTCAACCCCTTCTAAAACTTACCCTAAAGAAGACCCAGAAGAAGAATTGTCTCTCTGTTTTGCTGAGACCCATCTGATAAGAACCCAAGTGCATCATCTGTCCTTTTGTTGCTGTCTAACTTCATCCTATCTCCATTCTTTTTCGCCTCCAGCAAAAATTCGTACAACAAATCAGCCTCTAGAGCTGGTAGTGAATCCTCATTGATTTCCTCAAAAAGTTCCAGTCTGGCAGTAGTAGTACAATGATTTTTGTTGTTGTTGTTGTTGAGAATTCGTTTCAACAAGTATCCCCAGAAAATGCCAAGTTTATAATACTTCCAAGTTCTTTCAACTCTGGCAATGGAAGAAGAAGTATACCCAGTTAGTGGTGGTGGTGGTGGTGGTGTATGGGTGCCATGCATGTAGTAGTACACTAGTGTTTGTAACATAGTGAAAACATTTTGAAGCTTGACTGTTTGAGAGAATAAAAGGGGCAGACCGACAACACAAGATGATGCAGTGGAAAATGTAGGATGATGTGAAAGAGTCAGTCAGAGGGTTCCAGTATCAAGAGCATGTAGGATGCCCTAAGCAATCTGTACAATACCAAAATTTTGAGCTAAAATCAAATGTTCTCTGACAAAGAGTTAAATCCAGGTGTGGGTTTGAGGCAGCACAGTTTGTGGCATATAAAGTGAATGGGTGGCTGTTTGAAAGTGTTCATCAAGCTGATGGATCTTTGAACAATCCATAAGATCTATATTGGCTATCAGATCCTACATCAGCAGGATTTTCTGAGAACATTTTGATGTATTTGTAGATGTATTTCCAAGTACTTATATGTGGGTGTTTGGATGGAGCTGTTCTTTCTTATTACGTTGACAATCATCTGTGCTAAACCAATCAAACATATCTGCAGTACCTTGTGATGTTATGTTTTCTTGTGATGCTACCATTTTGTACAGGGACTACAGCTTCTGTTGTAGATCAAAGATCCATTTTCTGTAGAGTGTGCTGGCTGAGAAATCAGTACGTAATAGTAGTAGTACTTGATCTTTGATGCAGTATTATGAGATTGTGAAGATCAGCAGATTTCACTCGCATATTTCACAGAGAGCAACAATCAATGACGGGACAGAAAACTTGGAGGGGGTTGGATCTTCACTAACTAAGACGAGGAGGAAATGAATTTGTTTTTTCCAAAGGTTCTGTGATGGATGATCAGTTCCCAGCTTTGCAGAAGAATGCAGTCATAGAAGAAGAGAATCAGCTATCTCAGCAGGCACTGGGTAGTGGGTCAGATTTGATATGCTTGTGGGCATTTATTTGAAGTCCCCTGCTCAGCTTCGGCAATGGGAAGTAAGACTCCACATCTCCACCACAGAGCTCCCACTGGAATTTAGTAACAAGCTGGTGAAGGAAGACTAAAATCTCCAACCATGCCAGATCTGCCCCTGGGCACAGTCGTGCACCTCCTCCAAACCCAAAGAAGGGAAGTCTGTTGGCTGGATCGAGGTTCTGCTGCAAAGTAGAGAAACAACTTTAGTTCAGTCCAAGTGCAACGGAGTTTCAAGAGTGGCAGCACAACAGTGAACAGAACTTCATGACTCTCTGAAGTATTCAAGCATGGATCTTCTCCCTCTCTAATTTGGCAATCCTTTTTTCTGTCAGTAAAATGGTACTTCTAGTTGATCCTCTGTGCTGTGCTGTGCTGTGTAAATATCTTCTTATGGGATGGCAGAAACTGTGATGCACCTGTCCATGGTGCCAGGGATTGAATTGTTTTGGGTTTTCATAATTGGCAGGATCATGCTGGGCTTCTCGAATTGCACAAATCACTTTCCACCCTTTGGGAGCTACATATCCTGAAGAAAAACCAACAACAAGAACAACAAGCCAGCTGGTAAATCAATACAGATGCTGCCAGCTTCTTGAAGCTCATGGGTAAACCCAAAAGCTTTTATTCATACCAAATTTCCTTCCTACATGTGATGAGTAAGAGCTGGTAGGAAATGCAATCACAGTTTTTCATGGTGCTTTTCATGGGTCAAAAGAAAAAGTGCAGCAGTGATTGGTTGTGGCATGCCCATTTCTCCATCCCTGCTTTGCAGATAGTGTTAACAAAAGTGAGAACCAAAAACCTGAAAAGGAGGGAAACAGAGATTCATTACCTTGCATTGGTACATCATCTTTAGTCTCAAGCCATAAAAGACCAATTGGTTGCACAGTCTTATTGTCTTTGTTATAACCTGCAATTTTGAAACGCACACCAGAGCTTCATATTCTTCTTGACTAGTGGTCTCTGCAGCAGACTGCATACTTTGACAAGGGTGCCAGGTAGCCAACATTGATACTTTTGCACACACAAACAATAAAAACTGTGCCTGAATTTTGGATGGTATATGGAATGGTGGGTTTCCAGTTTGTGAGTGAAATGGAAGGAGAGAGCAGTGCCTGAGGACTTACATGCTGTGTGAGGTTCACTTTCTTGAAGTCATCCCATGTAAGACCTGATACTGCGTCCTTGTCTTTGGATTCTTGAATCACATCATGCTCCGCCTGGACATTTGATGA
>Ga0209208_10005369_pt1 | contig 17885 bp, 16 predicted proteins | sample S1TSphfallax_3_FD_187694 | JGI IMG/M metagenome (GOLD analysis project Ga0209208, IMG submission 187694) | Host-associated microbial communities from peat moss isolated from Minnesota, USA - S1T2_Fd - Sphagnum fallax MG (SPAdes) (version 2) | ecosystem: Host-associated > Plants > Peat moss >... | reverse complement strand
CAATGCACTCAACCAACTCAAATCAAGACTTACAATGCTGGAATGTGGACACATGCACATCCAATGCTTCGAAATACCTCCAAAGAGCACCAATCCAGCCTTTGTGCACCTCCAAACTCGAGATGGCCTCCAAAGTTCTTTAAAACTCCTCCAAGGCTCCAAAAGCGCCTCCAAGAACCCTCCAGAACTGAAACTTGCACCTCCAACAAACACAAAACCTCAAGATCTCTCTTAATGCACACAAGCAATCAAACCTCTAATCATGCAACTCACATGAGTGGGCCCATAACCTGTTGAAAACAATAGGATCAGAGGAGAGATTGCTCATTCAAAAAACCAGAGATCACACAAGTATGTGAACAATGCTTGGAGAGAACTCCAACTCTCCTCCAACCTTGCTCTTTATTCCCTTCCCTGTACCACCACATTGACAAACCATATGGGATAACTATTTCTCTCCCTCCTTATTCTAACATGTTGGTGGTACTAACATATCTCAAATCTACCTATGTCTTTGATTACTTGCAACACTTATCTACCACATAGTTTCTAATATCTATCACACTATGTTTCTAATATCTATGTTTCATCTACATCACAATCTTCAACAAATGATGAGTTGGTGACAATTTCGAGCATTGTTAAACAAACTTTATCACAGTCCTAAGCATCACAAGTTTGTTAGGAAGTTAGCGGTGACCCAATTACTTCCTTTTTTGAACCCTTGTTCTTCTTTATGGCCTTGGTACTATTATATGAATAAGTATGATTATTTTAATTATTTGTTTTGTACCAAAGGAAACAAAAAATCATGGCTTCCATTTATACTATGGAGTATTGTTGTTCACCTTTAGATATTTGTGGGGTAATGGACCTCCTTGTTTTGGTGTTGAGCTCGGAGGTTGTTAAATGCATAAATGTTGAGGGCAATTTTGCCACACAAATCACCACCTAAGGTCTTCTCTAATCATACAATTTTGTTAAATTATTCCTTGAAAGTGCACCTAATATTTAGTTCTTGGAAGCCTAACTCTTTCATTCATTGCATGTGTGTGGTTGATGGGGCAATTAAAGGCAACTCAAGATGCATATTCAAATTACATACTATAATGAAGTATACAAACTATATGAAGAATATGGCCAAATATGTTGTCCCCAATGTACCAATTTTGTAAATTTATGTTCAAACAACTTTCCATTAAAGGTTAATTTTTTGACAATGATCACAACCATATAGAGAGCAATTTTAAAAGGGGTGGGTTTATAGGGATGGTGAATGGGGTGACCATGTGACACTATAAGTTGGTGTTGCTTATGCAATTTCCCATTCCTTCTATGACAACCTTCTCCAAATTTCTTTCAATTGACTTCCCTTTGTCTGGTAGTTATTATTAGTATGTTTTGTTTGCCATATCATAGTCATCATTTGTTCATTAACACCATTAGGAAAGCATTGTGAGATCTCTATGTGTAGTTTTGACCTCCTCTGTTTCCTTCTTGTAATTATCATTAGTATATCAAATTACTTGAATAATTTATATTTACAATGTTAATAATTTGTCTTGGATCCCAAAGACACCCACTAAGGACTATTGAACTACTGTTAAATATAATATAAATAAATATTAAATGATTACTAAATCAATATTAAGTCATTAATAAAATAAATATAATTGAATATTAAATCAATATAAAAAAACATTAAATTGATACTATATTTGTATTAAATCACTTATAATCCACTAGTTCATCCATGTTAAACCATTGCAATTGTAACACCTACACCATGTTCATAAAAATATTGTTGTAACAACATTAATTCATTGGCTTTTGACTTCACATTGAACACTCACACAAACTATGTATATTGACGTGGTGGCATGTCCACATTAGTTTAGTGGTCTTTGAACAAACATTGAATATTCACCTAAACTATACATAAAGGGACAACATTGCACCCATATTGTTGTAATGATTATTGACTTTGCATTTAACATTCACGAAACGATGGCCATAAGGACAACAATGCATCTGCATTATTTTAATGGTTTTTGATATCAAATTGAACATTCACCAAATTGTGCGCATTAACTTTACATTGAACATTTATCTGAACAATGTTCACAAAGATAACATTGCATTCATGGGAATCCAATGGTTTTTAACTTTGCATTGACTATTCACATATACCATGTTCATGTACACAACACCGCATCCACAATCATTTTATTGAGATTTCATCAGTGTGGGTATGTTCAGATTTGATATTATACCTTGAACACTTCAAATCAATGTTGACTCAATGTATTTTAAACATTGATTTGCAAAACTTGAAGTTTGTGATGTAGTGCAAGTTGAATGCAAGTGGTGCAATGGACTTAATAGGGACAACCTCAAGCATAAGCTTTACACGACCCATAACCCTTGGGAGGAGGCACCACTCCCCTCCCTATAATATATTATGTGACTTTCCGTGGGGGCTACATCCAAATGGCACTTTTTCCCAAGACTCCCAAGATTGGGATTTTTGATGTCCCAAAACTTTGGACACTCTATTTTCCTCAAAAAAAGTGTGTTTGGAGCATGCAAGGGCAATATTTTATAGTGTTTTAATTTTTTTTTCCAATGGTGTATTGCATGCCCCGATCGAAAATCATTTGGCCTTTGCTTAAAGGGGATTTGTGGTTGGGAATCAAAATCCCAATTTGATTCTTAACCCTTCTTTTGATTATAACTCATGCATTTTAAATCTAAATGAACAATGCAAAGGCACTTTAGGCATTTAGATTTCAAGGCCTTTCTAATGGTATCCTAGGGGCCCAATTTGGTTTTTTTCCCCTTTTCAACCAAGGTTATGAACATTTGGGACTCCCACACAAATGCAACTTTAAAAGTGTGGGAATGCACTTGGGAGTCATTAAGCTCCATCTTTTGCATTCTCCCCCATTTGTGAAAGTGCGTTTCACACTTGATTACACTTGATTAACCTTGTGGGCCCTTGCATTCTACATTTAGTTGTGCACCCAATGTTAGGGTTGCAACATTACTCATATTGTTATGAAAAAATAAAATCAAAATAGATATTGTAAAATATAAAAAAGACAAAGTATCCAAGTTCATAGTTCCACAACTTTGTGTATATTCTCAAAACTATTCCATATCCATGAACATTATTATATTTTCGATCTTCTCAATATTCCTAGTATTGAACCTCCCCAAAAAACTTAAGAAAGACCCCCTAAACAAAATATCCATAACCGTTTCCATCTTGGTACTTTCTGGCTTAAAACACCATTTGAATTCCACCTCAATAATCCTAATCTCACCTACCGTATACGTAAACTTGCCTTGTTTAGCTTGTCTCAAAATAAACATCATAGTGCCCGATCCTTGTCTATCTGATTTGATTACTATAGTACAATCTTGCCTTTAACAAGCCACCAAATTCTCTATCAGAAAATGGTTAAGTAAGCTTGTGAAAAAATGTTCTAAAATCATATTTTTCAAATTTGTGCGTTTTTTGAAAAAATCCATGGCATGTGTAAACATTGCCCAATGGTAGTATTTCATATCCTCCCTTTGAAATGTTTACGATTTGTTTGAGTAATGCAATATATATTTTTTGTCTATTTTGGCATTCACCCATCACCATGCTACCCAATTTATTTTTTATCAATTTCCCTTTTCTATTATATTTCCCATGTTTTGATTTATAGTAAATGCTAAAAGGGGACTAACCAAGTGTCATTTCTTGAATATTCTCAAGGTTTTGTTGTCATTTCACATATTCTATATAATATACTTGAGATTCATGTATATTCAATTGTAGATTCCAAGGTGTTTGGTGTGAAAATTAATGTCAATTTTTTTCTTGTCATTGTAGAATATAAGTTTAATGATTACAAACACGTGATAAAGGTAAAAAAACATGCAACTAGGTGGAAAGAATGTAAACGCTTGTATAGATTGGACAAATAAGTACTAAAGGGGGAAATAATGCAATTTGATTATATAAATAGCGAGAATGGTCTTAAATGTAAGAGGTTGAAAGAGCGAATGAAAATAAAAAACAATTTTAAACAATATAAACAATGGGCTACTTCATATTGTTTCAATTCCTGATGAACACATACTTTTTGGTGGTAAATAGGTAGTGTTTGGATTGGCACATACCTTTTGGTGAATCAATAGGTTTATATGCCATTGATTTGGATTTAGTTTAACATTATATATGGTTTGGGTGTTGTAGAGCTTGAATATATTTCATATTAATGAAATATGAAGTACGATTTGAAGTGTGATTTGAACATTTCATGTGTCAAAATTTTCAAAATAAACCAACATAAAAAAATTCCACCTTGTTTCTTTTGTTCAAATTTTCACAAAGCAAACATATGTTGTCAATGTTCATTAAAAAGTTCTTCCATTTTTCATCCACAATTTCATCCATAAATGTTGTTATTCTTTGAACACATGACAAAATATTCTTCCACATCACCAAATATTTCGTCCCATGTGTCAAATAATATTCTCCAAATATTTCATGGACATCAAAAAAAATTATTTGTTCATGCTCACACTCGCACATTCACAAAATAACATCCACATGCCCACCAACAATGCACACCAATTTTAGTCAATGTGAAAACCTATTCTAGAAATCATGTTACAAGAAAAAAAACTCAAAAAATTTATTCATACCCCAAAAAATTCCCCTCACCCCCTTTTTCCTACCTCCTCATTGTTATTAACTTCCCTTTGCTTTCCTAATCCTATCTTTAGCAACTGTTGTTGGACCTCCTTCATTCCATAACCTTCATTTGCCTACCTTTTCATACACCACCAAAAAAGAGCTAAACAACTATAATATGAAATCTTCTCAAAACTTCACTCCTCATGGATGTCATTTTCCTCCACACCCCTTTCCAAAGTTCCTCTATGACTTGATAGGAAGTGAATTGGATAATATTCTCATGTGAACATAACAAGTTTTTAGGATTTTAATTTTTGTTTTTAGTGCTCATCAACTTTTTACATGTTAACAATGGAAATTATTCCGTCATTGTTTGTTTCTCTAAGATAGTTATAACAATAATTGTTTCAAGAAAGCTTATGAGGATGGGTGGGAAGATTTGTTTGTTTGTGCATTATGTAGAGCTGATCGGCACAAAGCTATGGATGGTTGAGGAGGTGCGACATTGAATGGAGGCTTCAAGATTTGGACGATGGAAAGCACGATAAGAAAGGGAATTTGGAAGCAATGCGTGTAGGTTTTTCTTCTTGCATGCTTAGTCTAAGGAGATAATAGATTGTACTTATCTTGATTGGTAGTTGCTATATTTGGTTTTCACTACGTTAGTAAGTACATTGTAGCAAGCAATGTACTTTTGGTAGGAATGGTTTCTATAAGGGGTTGATGTTGAAGATCAATGATAAAGAGGGAGGAAGTCCAAGTTGTAAATAAAGGGGCACGTAGAGGATCAATATGCATTTGAATTGGGTACTATTAATATTTGTTGAGTTTTTCTTTAATCCATGTCATAGGTTAGTTATTTGAATGAACACTAAAAGCCTCAGTTGGGTTGGGAAAAATGAAAGAAAGGAGAATAGAAATGGGAAGTTAATATAAACATATTTGTAGTCCAAATATGCACAAAAATCTGTTTTTTTGAGTGGTTATAAGTCAACTTGTGTATGCCACTAATATTTGGGTTCAGACATTGAGTTCAAAAGTATTTAAGATTAGGGTTTTTCAAACAAGGAATTCAATGTTTCTTTGCATTTATTAGAGATGGGTTAGCATCTCATGTGGATTGATCAAACATTGAGGGTTTTTACCTCAAGCTATATTTTAGTAGATTTTATATTTTTGAATGTATGGTTCTATATATGGTCCAAACTGTTCCCTACCATTATGACAAATTAAGGAGCAAACACCATTTATGTATTAGTTAGCAATTAACACATAAAACATTGAATTTTGTTGCAACAAGTTTGTAACACTAATGGAATTCTAATAACATTGGGTCTGTAGCCTCAGTGATGTAATTTGTTAGAATTAATGGTGTTTGGATTTCCAAGAAAGGTGTTTTTACTATTAGTTATTCTTGCACAAGAGAGATTTCTTTCTACACCCTTCTTTTTGGTGTCATAGCGGTTTGTTCAATGACATTGGCTAAACTCATGTGCATTTAGGATATGATGGAAATAGGACAATATGTCATCATCTAGCGGAGATGAGATTGGGATAGATGATGTCACATAAGAACTTCATGAACAATAGTTGTTAGGTTTAAGTATCCAAGAAGGCAGGTTGGACCTCAAATAGGAGCCCTAATTCTATGTTTGTTGGGATCTAGCATAGTGGTATTTGTGGGGATAAATTTTTATGAAGTTCAAATCGGGGATGTTGCAATAGAGATAGCTCACAATGGTTTTTACACACGCATTTAGGTATGGGTAAAAATAAGAAATGGAGCAAGGGGATGGGAATCAACCTCGAGTCTACATAAGCAATATCACTTCACTTCATACCTTGCATAAAATGTCATCTTCAATTCCTAAGAGGCAAAGTAGTACACCTATAATAGGAGGCATTTGGATTCCCCTACTTTTTGCCTCACCTAACCACTTTGTTAAATTCTACATACTTAGTGTCGAAGACTTGTTTTAGACTTGGGATCATGTTTTAAGGGTCGCGCACATTGGATTGTGATCTCGCATCATAAGTTGGAGGATATGGTGAGATTTAAAGCAAAAGTGGTAGTACCAATTGGAGTCCATAAATGAACAATTTTTTTCCCTCCTACCATATGATGTCATGCCTTTAAGACTAGTAAGAGAGGGAGATCAATCTGAATTTTTGGGCTAATGCTTAGGATGGTAGATGGAAATTTTAGGGAATGAGAGTTATCTTATGAACTACATAATTTAGTCTAGCATCTTGGAGTTTGATGAAGGATTTTCATGGGATCCCCAAGCAGGTTCACTAATCTTAAGAATTATAGGGTTCACATCTTTGAAAATTATTGGTTTTGACCCCTTTGAGGCAAAAGTGGGGGGATATTGCCATCACCATTATTCATGTTGGTTTTTAAAAAAAAACAACAATATGGTTGAAGACCAGGGCATGGTCTAATGGATGGCAATGGGTCTTCATACAATGCAGTGAGTCCCATTTCTATTTCACTAGTCCTTGGCCCTTTAATTTAGCCTGAGAATAGGAGGATAATTAAGGAGAAGAATGTGTCTATTCCTCGAATTGGAGACATCATGATACTTGCAAACACAAATTTGAAAGGATGTTGTGCACAATTTTACTATCTTAAATTGGATCACGAGATTGGGGTTGGGGACTAGGTGTTGAAAGTTTCATATTCTAGTAGGAATGCACGCATGTTGTGTTGGAATTACTCCAAGGACTTGTTTGGCAAGTTAGGTTGGAGGTAAGCATGGGACAATGACACTAGTTATAACATCAAGGTAGACAACAATAGAATACATGTAATCACTTTAGAAGGAAAAGCAAAGGAGAAAGTAAAGCCATTGGATATGTAGCAAATTACATCGTAGTTTTAGATTAAAGTTGGAAGTTGCAAAATGACTAGCCCACAAGGTATGGATGAATTATTTTGGGGGCAAGACCATGAAGATGTCAATGATTGGGCGGAAAAACTTACAATGGCCATGTAAATGAGAGATTTGAATGCATACAAACTATTCAAAATTGTAAAGTTGAATTTAAGACGGTGGGCTAAGGAATGGTTCAGGAGGTTGCACCTAGCCCTGACTAAATGGATTGAATTATGGAATTTGATAGTACAAAAATATGGGGATGTTGATGCCGATGACATCAAAATGAAAGTTGATGCCATTAAACAAGAACCCAAGGGAAAAGTTCATAAATATTTTGAATGTTTTGATAAGTTTTTTCAAAGGGGCAGGATACAAGATGTTGAACAAATATGATGATTTTTGGCCAAATTATGGCCATAAATTTGGAAGTTATGTGTGGTAAGGACTTTTATGGATATGAAAAATAAGTAGGAATTTCAATAGAATTAGAGAAGGTGTTCGAAAAGCTCGAAGAAACACCATATGAACCTTTAAAGGAGGAACAAGAAGGAGTTTCAAAGACCATGATGGAAAAGTAATTCATTGCTTTGAACAACACATTCATCATTTATTTTAAGGGGAATGTGCCCAATCTTGATACACCATCTTCTTCCACTATGTTCAAGGGATGCCAGATCTACAAGGGAGGAGACCATTTAGCCACTACACATCCAAGATTATATGAACCATGGCTAAAATGTGCAAAGTGTGGCATGCCTCATAGGACATAAAATAGTGGGATAAAATGTTCTTTTTGTTCAGTGTTAGGTCATTTGGAAGACATGTGTTGGAAGAAACCCAAGGATGGGAAGTCCAACTTAGATCAACAATTTTTTTGGAAGTGTTGCTAAATGACGAGGAGGCAACCATGCAACAATTGAACAAACTATGTGGAAATGAAAATGTGTTCTCTTACACTCAAATACTTAGAAGGAGGATACCTGTTGAAGTGGCGCCAAGTGGAACTATACACACCCCCAAAGTTGCAAGAGAGGTGATAGGAATAAGTAGGGAGACCTTGATCAGATCTAAGATTACTTCCCACTTCATTAAAGGGAAGATTTCCCTATGGAGACAATTTTCATGATACTAGGGGAACTAGAACACCTTGAAAGTTTAATAAAATTGGCTAGACGAAAAAAAAATTCAAAAACAACGGGCAATTAAGTATCCATGGTCTCAACATCTCCAATAGTCAAGAAGATCTATATCAACAAAACACATCGAAGCAAGACTCTCCATTTGCTTGTATAAATAAACAATTATGTGGTTGAGGGACTAGTTGATATTGGAACATCCATATTCGTCATGGTTGTTGCAATAGTTAGATAATCGGGCATAATGCATTTGGTCACTAGACTTAAGACCTATAAAATTGTGTCTAAAGTTGTTACACAAACCATGAAAAGAATGAATGAAATGCCTGTCAAGGTTGGAGGTGTATAATCTACCATGACGTTTATGGTGGTAGACATCAACAACTATGACATATTGCTTGGATTGGATTTCTTGATACAAATTGGTGCAATTGTGGATGTGGAATGAGGGTTGATCCAAGTGAAGCATAGTCTAGGAGCCAATGTGGAGGTATTATTATTAACTATGGTGAATACACTATAGTGGATGAGCTCAGAAGCTATGATTCGTGATGTCATTGTTGCCTTGGAGAACACATAGATCAATTGTGACTTTGATATGACTATTAAGATTCCATGTCAATACAATTCCATCATACCCAAAGGAGTGGATGTCCTTGTTTCATATTCATGATATGGATAATATTGACCATTATGATGAAGGGTTTCACCAAGTTGAACAGATTGGTGATGAGAATGAGTTTTGGGGTACTAAATTTGAAGATCTTGTCATGTTATAAATACCACAACAACTTTTACAACTAATATTGCAATAACATGTTGATGGGTTTATGGAAGAAGAAATAATAGACGCATATGATTATGTTAATTGGCTTATATGGGTTTTTGATGCAAAAAGAAAAAGATAAACCATGTTTGAGTCCAGAAATTGTGAAGAGATTCCCATACTACTACAAGTCCATGAAGCACAAGATAGTGACTTCAACAACAACTCCATCAAGAAGTTAGCATCATTTGACAATCATGAAATAAACACAAGATCAAGGGAAATCTATCAAAAGATATGGGTAGATCCTAACTTGGATGAAAAAAAGAAACAACAAATGTGGAAGGTCTTAGAGTGTTACCAAGATGTTTTTGTTTAAAACAAAGGTGAACTTGGTTGTTGCACCATTGGAAAACAAGTTGTTGATACACAAGGGTTCCCACCTTGCAAGGTGTCTCCTGGTTGACTATCCTATTGGGAAGAGGCAAAAGTAAATAAACAAATTGATGTTTTGGTATATTTGGGCAAGATGAAACCCAACGACTTTGAGTATGCATGTTGCATCACTATGTTAATCAAAAAGATGGGAGTAGGCGTTTTTGTAGAAATTATTAACCACTCAAAATGCAAACATGTTGGGATTCATTTCCAATGCCACTTGTTGATGATGTGACTACCTAGTTGGGAAAATCCTCTTGGTTTACTACATTGGACTTGTAATCTGGTTTTTGGCAAATTTGAATGGCACTTGAAAATATGAATAAGACAACTTTGATCACCAAGATTGGATTGTATGATTAGACAATCATGTCATTTGGTCTTAGAAATGCAACCAACACTTTTACTAGGACAATGTGAAAAGTTTTTAAGGAGCTGGAAGACAAATTCTTAAAAGTGTTTGTTGATGATCTCAATGTGCATAGTGAAAGTTGGGAGGAACATCTTCAACATTTGGATGTTGTGTTTCTTAAACTTAGGGAAGTGAACTTGAAGTTAAACTTGAGTAAATGTTATTTTGCTACAAAAAGTATCACCTTTATGGGCCACGTGGTTAGTAATGAAGGCACCAAACCAAACCTTAATAAAATTGATGTAGTTTTGCACTTTTCAAAACTAAAGATGGTCACCAACATCAAGTATTTTCTAGGCCTAATTGGGTATTAATGGAATTATGTTCAAGGTTGTTCATGACTGGTTGTTCTGTTGTTTGAATTGACAAAAATAGATGTTGACTTTGTATGGGATTTGGGTTGTCAATAAGCATTTGAAGCTCTGAAAGTAACACTTGTTGATGCACATGTGCTTATATGGCTTGATTTCAAAAAACAATTTTGCGTTGGTGTTAATTAATCACCAAAAGGTGTTTGAGCCATCTTCTCACAAAGAGAGGGCAAGCATGAGAAGGTGGTGGCTTATGCTAGCAAGAGCTTAATAATAGCACAAAAGAAGTTCCACCCCATGGAAGGGGAATGTTAAGCATTGATCTAGGGCATTATGTGTTTCAGACAATACCTACATAGGAAACATTTTATTCTAAAAACAAACCACAAGCCACTAGAATGGTTAACAACAATGTTATTTGCACACAGTAGGAGGGGTAGGTGGATTGATATGATGTAGGATTTTAGTTTCAAGATATTCCATTGACCAAGACTCAAACATATGAATGTTGATGCCTTATGCATAAATCCAATGGGTTTAGCCACAAATGACAATGAATTTAGTGACAAGATCTAAGACGTTGGGAGTGTACAAGCTGACACACCTAGAATAGATGATAAAATATTTTCTATTTAGACTGGTAAGGGTTCAAAGTGGCTTGGTTTAAGGAGATAGGTAAAAAAACTTTCCCAACATCATAAATGTTGTTTTGGCATCAACCATTGGTGTTATTCATGGGATCATCAACTTTACATGCTTGATGTTGTATTGGAGGTGAATCAAGACAAGGAGTTTGCCTCAAGTATGGAAGAGATTAAAATGGCAAACATTGAAGGAAGTGAGATTCAGAGGACTACCAATGGGAAACAAGTGCCAAAAAAGAAGTTACCCCAATATTATGATAAACAACAACAATTAGGGCTGGTGTTGGCAACTCAAGAATTGCTTAAATTTGATGACCATGATTTGGCTCACATAAACTCTAATGAAGAGGGAAAATGTTGGACTAACATAAAGGACATTGACTTTTGGAAATACATAATTTGCATGAAATTGTTGAATGAAGGCATATTGCCGGACATAATTGATCTTGAGGAGAACAAGAGAGTAAAGAAGAAAATAATAAATTATCATTGGTAGGATCAAAAACTTTACTTCAAGGGGTTGTTTGTGTTTAAATTAAAGGAGAAAAAGGCATTAATAATCCAAATGCATAAAGACTTGGGGGCATTTTTTAAAACAAAGGACCTTGGCTAAAACCTGCAAGTAATACTTTTAGCATAGTAGGATGAAGGATGTCAAAACAATTGTGAGAATGTGCAAGTAGTGTCAAATGGTGAGAAAAATGGGTAGCATTCACTCTTAGGATGAAGAATTGAAGAATATACATGTTTGTGAACTATTTTAGAGGGTTGTTATGGATACTACAAGACCACTACCTAAAACCATTCATGAAACAAATATATTATAGTTGCCATTGATCATTACTCAAAGTGGTGCGAAGTAAAAGTCGTTGTTGACCATGGTGCTAAAATAACAACTAAATTTTTGGAGGGTGATGTAATATGCAGATATAGAGTTCCTAAGTTTATGCTAATCGATAATGGAGGGGAGTGGGCAACATAATTTGTTGTTATGTGTAGGGATTATGGTGTCCACCATCAACACATAACAGCCCAATGGCCGTAGTGCAATGGGATGGTCGAATGTTTGATCAAATTATTAAACATGGCATCACCATTCTCTCTAGTACACCAAAAAATGTGGATTGTTAGGATGAACAATTGACCAAAGTCACATTTGGATATAGATGTGGTGTTGCAACCCTAGCCTTGGGCTCATGACCAAGGCAAAGGCTTACAAATGTGTGGGCTCAGAGTGAAGCTTAAGAATCACATTTCATGCTCCTAGGAGTGTAGGAAGGTGTGAAGGAATGAACCCACACACTCCCAAGCGGGTTCCCACTTTGGGAGTTAGAGTCCCAATGGACTCCCAAATCTTTAGAGAATAATTACATGGGTCAAAATTCATTGGATTGAAAAGTTCTTTATATCATTAAGAATATATTGGAATTTAGATGTTTAAAGTGGGTTTGTAGGTCCCATTTGAGTATTTAAAACACAAGTTATGGCTAAAAGAAAGGTTAAGAATCAAAGTGCCAATTTGATTTCCAACCATTAAAAGTCAAGAATCACCCTGATTTACTTACATGCAGGTGGTGTGCAATATATCGTTGGAAAACTCTTGATAAAAGATATAACTTTTCCTTGGACCTCACTTCAATTAGAGGTCTACACAAAAAATTATGGGCTTCTAAAGTTGCGAAAGTCCCAATTTAAAGAATTTCGGGACTTCCAACAAAATGACATTTGGGTGTAGGCCCCACGACCAGGCATACAAAATACTATAAGGGGGAAGGTGGTGGCTTCCCTTTAATCCAAGTTGTGGTGAGGCTTGTGAATCCGTGTATGTTCGTGGCTCGTATGTGCACCAAAAATGTTCTAACCACACATTAACTAACTTATTGTTTAGTTTATGTAAGTTCATGTGAATAATTGACCCGCTTATCACTTGTCCAAATCCCCATTTTGGAACTCTAGCATGCCCCTCCACCCCCAAAATGTTATGAGTTAGGGAACGTACCCTAACTCCTTTTTCTTCCATTGTTTTCACTCTTGGACTCGCATTTAAATCTTTCAAGGAGTGTGGGGGTGCATCATGTGGGATTTGGGCCAACATCAAATTTTCTCCTTTCATGATAATGATCGAGTGTGTCGCAACCCTAGCCTTGGGCTCGTGACCAAAACAAGGGCTTGCAAGGTTGCGGGCCAAGAGAGGAAGCCCAAGAGTGAAAGAAAGTGTGAAGGAATGAACCCTCACACTTCCAAGTGAGCTTCCACTTTGGGAGTTGGAGTCCCGGTGGACTCCCAAATGTTCAGAAAGCGATTGTAGGGGTTAAAAACCAATGGATTGAAAAGTTTTTTATACCATTGGAAAGCTATTGATACGTAGATGTCTAAAATGAGATTGCATGACCCATTTGGACATTTGAAACACAAGTTATGGCCAAAAGAAAGGTCAGGAGTCAAATTGGCAATTTGACTTTCGGCCACTAAAAGTCAGGAATTGACCCAATTTCCTTGCGTGTAGGTGGCGTGAAAAATATTTTTGAAAAGCTCTAAACAAAGGCTACAATTTTTCTTTAGACCTCATATCAATCAGAGGTTTGCAAACAAAGTTATGGGCCAAAGTTGCGGGAGTTCCAACTTTGGCAATTTCGAGACTCCCCTTTGGGAGTCTTGAGACAAAATGCCATTTGGATGTGGGCCTCGTGGAAAGCCACAAAGTATACTATAAGGGGGAAGGTGGTGGCTTCCCCCAAGTTCGGGCCATGGTGTGAGTCTGAGTTTGCCCGTGGCTTGTCCTAGCACCAAAAGTGTTACAATTATGCACTAACCACCTTGTGTTTGGTTTTGTGCAAGTCCGTGTGAGTAGTTGATGCTTGTCACTCTTCCTAATCCCATTTCGGAGCTCCAGCACGCCCCTCGACCCTCGAAGTGTCACGAGTTAGGGAACATGCCCTGACTCCTTGCTCTTCCGTTGTTTTCAGTTTAGACTCACATTTGAGTCCATTAAAAAGCTTGGGAATGCGTCAGGGCGTACACCACCTCTTAGGGTTGACAACTACTTACATTTTTTGATTGTTGTGATTAATGACACTGTTGATGTAAAAATTATTAAAGAACAAATTTTTCAAAAGATGAAACTTGTAGTGAGCATCCATGAAAATGTCCAATTCAATGTGGAGCAAGCACAAAAGAAGCAAAAGAAGACCTATGCTACTAGAAAAGGGAAGCAAACATTTGAAAGATTCGTTACAAGATTGATAATGGTCAAAATGAAGAAGCCATGGAGGAATAAAGCTTTAACATTGAGTTGGGAAGGTCCATAATAATTTGTTGGACATGTAGATGGGAATGGTAACGTTGATTTTGAAAAGGGCAGCAAGTTATGCATAATTAGAGATGATGATGGGCATTAGTGGGAAAAATCACACATGGATTAACAGATCTATCATGTTCTACATGATTGCAAGAAGCTAAGGGATTTAACTTTTCAAGGGAGGGTTTACATATGTGACTTAATAGAGAATGAATTAGATAATATTCTTGTGTGAACATAACAAGTTTTTAAGATTTTAATTTTTTGTTTTCAGTGGTTGTCAACTTTTTGCATGTTAACAACGAAAATTGTTCTGTCACTATTTGTTTCTCTAAGAGAGTTATAGTAATAATTGCTTAAAAAAAACTCGTGAAAATGAGTAGGAAGATTTGTTTGTTTGTGCATTATGTAAAGTTGATTGGCAAAAAGTTATGGATGGCTAAGGAAGGTGCAACATTGAATGGAGGCTTCAAGATTTGGATGGTGGAAAGCATGATAAGAAGGGGAATTTGGAAGCAATGTAGGTAGGTTTTTCTTCTTGCATGATTAGTCTAAGGAAATAATAGATTTTCCTTGTCTTGTTTAGTAGTTACAATATTTGGTTTTCGTTGTGCCAATAATTACACCGTGGCAAACAATGTATTTTTCGTAGGAGTGGTTTTTTATAAGGGGTTGATGTTGAGGATTGATGACAAAGAGGGAGGAAGTCCAAGTTGTAGACAAAGGGGCATGTATAGGATCAATATGCATTTGAATTGAGTATTATAAATATTTGTCGAATTTTTCTTTAATCCATGTCATAGGTCAGTTATTTGAATGAACACTAGAAGCGTTAATCGGGGTGTCCTTGGGTTGGGCATAATGAAAGAAATGGAAAGTTAATATAAACATATTTGTAATCCACATATGCACAAAAATATGCCTTCCCTAAGTGGTTTCAAGTCAACCTAGTGTATGTCACTAGTACTTGGGTTCAAACATTGAGTTTAAGAGTCTATGATATTAAGGTTTTTTAGATAAGGAATTCAATGTTTCTCTACATTGTTGCATTTGTTGGAGACGGGTGAGTAGCTTATGTGGATTGATCAGACATTGAAGGTATTGACCTCAAGCTATATTTTAATAAATTTTAGATTTTTGAATGTATGATTTTGTATATGGTCCAAACTGTTCCTTGCCATTATGACAAGTTAAGGAACAAACACCATGTGTGTACTAGTTGGCAAATTGACACATAGAACATTGAATTTTGTTCCAACAAATATGTAGCACTAATGGAATTCTAGTAGCACTAGGTCGGTAGCTTCGATGATGTAATTTGCTGGAATTAATGTTGTTTGGATTTCCAAGAGAGGTGTTTATACTATGAGTTACTCTTCCACAAGAAAGACTTCTTTCTACACCTTTCTTTTTTGGTTACACCTCCCATTATACCCAAAAATGCTCCTCTTTTTGAATTGTTCCTTCCCACTCAAGGTGGGGAAGAAGTTTGGCCTCAAAACTTTGCTCCTTGCCACTTTCACCACACCCCCTTCCAAAGTTCCTCCTCCAATCATATTAAGAACTGCCCCTTTTTTTTTTCATTTTGTCCCCTCCGGTTGAAGGTGTGAAGGAAACCAATATGATGACATGTGTCCTTCCTGTAACTACAATCCTTATTCAATGTATAATGAATGTTTAACAGGCAACCAACAATCCTAACTAGTCAGATTGACAATGGCTGCAAGTTTTTATTTCGTACCCAATATCCCATGGGTCAGTTATATGGCCATTACGCACATATGTAGATATCCGTTGTCTACTTGTAAATCAATCCTGATACCCACAAGTAGCAGAGAAGGAAAGATTTTATTTATTTATTTGGTTCTCTAGAGAAGAGGAAAAAGCAGCTCGTTATCCTGATGGATTGCTGCCTTATCCCTGACACGGCGATCTTCCATTGGCTTCTGGTCACTCCACCAGATACCGCTGCTCTTGGCAAGATAGCGGACAGCGGTCGTGACGCGGACAGCGCGCTTGTCAACACGTTACACTAGGAAGAGAGTGAAGGAAGGAAATTCGAATGCTTTTGAATGATTTGTGAATCCGCTTTTGCTTAAAGGATTGGGGTTTGGGTTGGAACTTGGGGAGCGTCAGGGAGGGTGGTGTTTTTCTTTTACATGCCCTCTAAGGTGTTTTTGTTGTGCGAATTTTGAATCGATGGTGCTAGAAAATGTGCTCGTGCGAGGTGTGGTCAACAGCCATCTGCAGGTTTATTGTCAGACGCTGCAAGAGCATGTGCAAGAGTTTGGGGTAGGAGGAGGAGGAGGAGTGGGAGGAGGCTCCGCAGTGGCCAGGATATCTTCGGGTTGCAGGACGCGGATGTCAATTTATTTCTCCTCCTCTTTCGTTTCTGAAATAAAAGCTTCGACATGGAATCCCTTGCGTACAAGTGTGGCGGTTTCCGCCAACCGCAGTCTGCACACGGCTGCAGCAATGAACCAGCAGGAGCCCTTCCTGGTAAGGGAGGCCATTTAGCATTCTGAGCAGTTCATTTTGTTTCTTCGTCTTCTGGAATGCTACTTGACGCGGTGAAGTGGAGAAGATAATGGGATGTGACCATAGGTTTGTGTGCATGTGCTGTAACCATACTCGAGAAATCTTCTTCGTTCTGGGTTTCTGATGCCAAAAGTCATTTACCCAGAAAATGATAGGTTCTTTGGTACTTGCGTTTGGTTTTATGCACCTATTTTGTCGTGGTAGTGAAGACTGCCAGAGCAACATTTTGTGGCAGTTCAAGTTTTGGCTAGTTTTTCTGAAACCCAGTTTGTTCAGCATAATGTGAGTCCTCCTGTATAGCAGCATGGTCATTGGAATGTGAGCATGAGGCAGGTCTTCTTAGGTTTCAATCTGTCAGCTAGAAGTAACAGGAGACCTCTAAGTATCTTTTGTGTGGCTTTGCAACAAATGGACAGTCAGGTCAATCCATGTATGATAGATACAGAAGGAGTCTGCTACTCTTTGTTCCATGAGAGTGCCGAAAGCAAGTTTAATCAAAGCCTATGGTGCTCTGATTATCCATTCTTCTTTAACTTGTGGACGTGTAGAAACAATAGTCTCACAACCTAATGGGTGTTTTGCAAGAGTGGAAACTTGTTAAGGTGTCTCTGACTGGAGTCCCAGCCTATTTATGTGCTTGCAAGGGTTTCAATTTAATCAAGGACATGTCCAAATATCTTTGTGTTCCCCAACTAGTTTCCAGTACCAGGTCTGCCTTTGTCCAATTTCTCACTGAATTAACCTTTTTTTTGCCGTTCCAGGCATTT
>Ga0209208_10005368_pt1 | contig 17886 bp, 7 predicted proteins | sample S1TSphfallax_3_FD_187694 | JGI IMG/M metagenome (GOLD analysis project Ga0209208, IMG submission 187694) | Host-associated microbial communities from peat moss isolated from Minnesota, USA - S1T2_Fd - Sphagnum fallax MG (SPAdes) (version 2) | ecosystem: Host-associated > Plants > Peat moss >... | reverse complement strand
GTAACTTGGGGCCAAACAACAAATGCTCAAAGTTGGCCCCAAGTTTTTTCAGCCCTCACTCCTAGTGTAAAGCAGGCCTAAGGAAGGCGGGGCGAGTGCAAGTCATTGAGATGTCTTAACCAGTTCGTCCGTAGAAATCAGTGATGTGGCATCACCCCATTGGCAGAGAGGTCACAAGTTACAACCCATATCCACTGTGTACCAGGTCAGCCAGATGGGCGTAGGAGGGTTATGGCGACAGCAACAAAGGCATTCATTCATTCCAAATGTCGGCGTAGTCATCAGTTACAGGCGGGTGAAATTCCATTCATTGAGTCACCGGTTATGTCCCGTAATGCAGCTAGAGCAGGCCGGTTATGGAAAAAAGGGGTTTAGGGTTTAGGGTTTATGTGATGTAGCTAAAGTGGCAGTCATATTCCATCAGACGGTTTGGCCACATTTGGTAATTAAAAAACATGAAGGTTAAAAAAATTAGAATCCTCCTATATTTTTGGGTACCTACTGGAACTTAGGATAGAAACTATCTGTTTACTTTTTATTTCTTTTTTAATTTCTATTCAGAATTTGGTGACTAAAATTGCCAATAACCTTTTATTTCTATTCCATTTTGAGAAGCAATCCATAAAAGACATATAGGTGGAACCTAGAATTGGTGGGTAAGGGTAGGGTATATGTATATCCTTGATTCAAGGTTTTCAAAATTCTATGACTAATTCTAACTTTTGATTATCTATTCTCACAAAAATCATAGAGCCGATTTTGGCCTTTAACCAAGGTGCTAAACAATCAAGGAATTGGGCAATGAACCTATTGTAAATTGCCAATTCTTTTCACGAAAACAACCAATTCTGTGAAAGATTTCAACAACTTGAACCAAAGGTTCTTTTTACACTACAAATATTCAAGGATTTTGTGATTCTGAAAGTTTTCTTAAACTAGATGTTATTAACAATGTCAAAGAACCAGACAACATGGGTTTGCATCACAAATTCCATATGCTACTTTCATCATCTCTATTAAGAGTTCAATTTTCTAACCTATAATCAAATAAGTTAGTCTTTGTATTTTGAAAGACCAACAAATGGAGAAGATAGATAACTAGCTTAAGTGTAATGTCATCACCATATCAATATGTGGCCATCAATTTAATTTTGTATGTAATAGAAATCCAAGGAGTCGACTTGGGTAGTTGGATCAATAACCAACAACTACCCAGGGCGGCAACTAGAATGAATCAATTCAATCTAGCCAAAAATGATATGAAACTACAAAGTTTTATGTATAAAATGTATTTTAATATTCAACAAATAAAAGTTACATAATATGTAGCCAAGTTTGTTTTCATAGTTGAAAACAATCAAAAGAAAAGGTAGCACAAGTAGCCAAATTTTATAACTTCTTGAAATTAATTAATTTAAAAGTTAGGACATTGATGTCAATTATTGACTTGGGTAGTTGTTGGTTATTCATCCAAGATTAACAAATTAATAGGATCCTTTTCTAACTAGGTTTCAATGAAAATACCAAAAGCCAACCAAGCATATTCTTTAATTCTAATTCAACTTCAAATTTTCTAATTAAAGTCATATGTTTGTTTTGTAATTATTTAAACCAATGTTCTTGGTGTTTTAGCATCTTGAACTTATCATTTGCTTCATGTTGTTGGGATGAAACACATTCAATCCAATATCTTTGATAGTAGTTTTTACCAATAATTTGAAACTTACTTGTGGTGATTTGAAGTTTCACAAAGAATGCTAACTTCAGTTGTGAGTTCTTTTCAATGATTTAAAAAATAAAGTGCTAGTGGTGATAAGGTGTTGTAGTTTGGAAATCTCAAGTACTTATTTCAATCTTCTGAAAAATTAAGAATATCATGGATGCTCATGGTTGTTGAGTAATTAGTTGTGATTATTGAACTTGGTCATCATATCCTTAAATTTATTTAGGTGGAAAGTGGACCCCATACTTGTGAAGATAGTATGTAGCTTGCAACTAATCATGATGGTTGTAAATTCATGATTATTATAGAGCAATCAAATTTAGTAATAGTATTCTTAATTTTGAAGGTTAAAATAGCTTCAACACTTGAAAGGATATTTTGCATCTTTTAGCAATCCAAACATACAAAAACTATCTTGGAAGCTTAACAGTTGAGAAATGTTTAATGAAACCGATGTTGAAACTTTTGTGTGTATGTGAATATCGATATACACCTTGGGTAAGTGTAATTTTTTTTTTAAAAACACATACATTTATATAGTTTTACACATCATATAAAACAATGTAAATAAATAAATGAACACAACACATAATATATGCAATTTTTTTAAAAAATTAGGTTTTAAAGCAATTGCTATGGAAGTGAAGTTCTTTCAGCAAAGAAAATTGAAAGAAAACAAAAAGGGGGAAAAGGGGAAAGGGGTAAATGGTAGGTATGAGGAAAGAAGATAAAGGTAGGTAGGAGAGAAAATAGGGTTAAGAAGCTAAAGAAGTTTTTACATACAAATTTTTTTTGTACATTTCTTTTGATTTGTAACATTTGGTTGTAATATTCATTTGATTAATTCGTTTCCTTGTCAAAATTCAAAATTATAACATTCATATTTTCACATAACAAAAATGTTTGTGATGAAAACATTGGAAAAGAGCTAATTATGACTTTGAAATTAATTTCCATGAAATATGTTATGAGAGCAATTTTAATGTGTTATTGATTGGTTACATTGCTACCCACATTTTAGGCTTGTGGATAAGTTTTGGTAGATTAAATTTTTGATGATATCGCCATGTAAAAATGGTGGGTGCTATCACAATCAACTAAATAAAAAAGTATGTCAATTGGACATATAAAAATAACTATAGTTTAATGTAGATATTTATTTATAATATTCATTCATGTTTTATAATGTATGTTGTGCTTTTAAGATGATCTTTCAATATATTTTGATTACAATGTATGATGAATTTTTTTTGTCAAACTAATGTATACTTGAACTCAAATGTAATGCAAAATCACAAACATCAGATTTTGGACTTGGACAAATCATATTCTTGAATCTTAATTTATTATGGGAGAATTTTGATAGATTTGAAATGAATTTATTGAGGATGGAGTACCCAATTTCAACATAATGCAACTAATGATTTTTAATGCTTAAAGGATTTGAAATGATTTGAAAGTTTTTTTTTAATGGGACATTTTTAATGCAAACCTTTACATTATAGTATAATGCATGATCTTTTCTCGTCATAATTTCTTTTTTCAATTATGTAAATTTGTAATCATGATTTTAAGAATATTTTTTTGAACAATATGAGCCTTTGATAATAATATAGTGTGTTGATAAATGAAAAAAAATTGGGCCACATACCTAATTTATGTGAACTTTTTATCCTTTCACAAGAATATTATTCTAACATTTTCAATCAAGTGTTAAATACCCTACAAGTACAATTGATGTTTGGCACAAAATAATTCATGAAAGGCCTCAACAATTTTATTTATTTACTATTTATGTTTTAAATCCATGAAAATCAAACCTTCAACCCTTAACAAGTTTTCATTTGTCCCAACATTGGGATACTAATTACAAATACAAATCATATGATGCATTTCTTGTAGTTATTCCTTGATTGTTGAAATATTAAAATTGGAAATTTTGAACCTTTTTAAAAATAAATAAATGTTTTAACAATAATTTTCAACTCTTGGGTGCAAATGGGATATAATGAACTAATTGTAAAAAAGCATTATATGTCTTTTTCCCCCAAAAAACCTTTTTCATATGAATGAATTTTAGAACTTTTTTTTTTGCAATTTGTTTTAATAAATGTTTATAATTGTTCAAGTACATGACATGTTTTTTTCTTCATCATTTTTTAATAAATATGAATTTTTTAAGTGTTTTGATTCCTTGTAAATTCAAATGTTTTGTCTTTAAAAATGATAATATATTCAAATCATAACCAATTTTCTTTTTACAATTTTTTTTCTTGTATAATAAACTATAACTTTTCTTAACACATCATGTACACTTTACCCCATTTATGTGTGGCAAAGGGCTTTTGAAGTTCTAAAATTATGGATCAATTTGGAAAGTTTTTTTGTTTTTTAAAGTTTTACAATTCCACATGTTTTAGGGTATGAATGATTTTTTAATGTGCTTAATAGGTCTTTATCCTCTTAAGTTTTTCCCTCATCAAATGTGTTTTATTATATGAGTCTTTTTGATAGTCCTTTGCAAAATTGACCCATGTCCAAGGCATTGTTGTTCATTTTTAGAGGTCCTAAATCAAAACTTAAACTTAAAATTTCATCAAATGGATTTTTGGTTTGAATTCCTTAACATTTATATGAAGAAAAAACAATAACTTGTCATGATTCCCATAGTTTTAAATGGAAAAACATAAATATTTATCCAATATTGACTATTTTTCTTTGTGGTCCAACGCCATTTTTGGCTCGTTGGATTGTGATTGCACCCTCTTGGCCATAGGTATGGTATTACAAGGTTACTCTTGGCATGTTTATTGACACATTTTACATTGACATACACTATGAAAAATCTTGTTTATGGAGACCATATTACCATGCAACTAAATGTTTAAATCAACTCAAATGTAATAAGTACACAACTTGGGATCTAGAAATATGATAATATTTACATGAAATAATACATAATTTTTTTTCTATTTCAAAAATTTCCAAGTTCTACATAATTAGTCCTATGGTAGTTGTAACTTCATCGCTAGTTTGACACATTGGTTGCCATGTGTGTAGTTTCAGTCAATGTACATTGACTTTATGGCCTAGTTGCACAAAAGTTGTAACATTCAATTTTGGTGTCACAACCTTAACCTTGGGCTCACAACCAAGACAAGGGCTAGCGAAGGTGCGAGCCAAGAGTGAAGCCCAGGAGTCACATTTCATGTTCCCAGGAATAAGGGAGAATGTGAACGAATGAACCTCCACACTCCCAAATGAGCTCCCACTTCAGGAATTGGAGTCTCGATGCACTTTCGAATTTTCAAAGAACAATTTTAAGGGTCAAAACCCATTATATTAAAGAGTTCCTTACACCATTGAAAAGCTCTTAGAACATAGATGCCTAAAATGGGTTCGTATGATCCATTTGAGTACTTAAAACATAATGTCCAACACACTATTATAAAGATCTTAGCAAGGGCTACAATTTCGATTCAAACTTCATCTCAATCAAAGGTTTGCACACAAAGTTATGGGCATCCAAAGTCACGAGAGTCCCAATTCTGGGAATTTCAAGACTCCCACTTAGAAGTCCCACTTGGGAGTCTTGGGACAAAATGACATTTTGGTGTTAACCATGTGGCCAGGCATAGAGAATACTATAAGGTGTGGCTTCCCCCACATCCGAATTGTGATGAGTCTTGTGAGTCCATGTTTACTCGTGGTTCGTCCGTGCACCAAAGGTGTTCCAACTACGCACTAACCAACTTGTTGTTTGGTTTGTGTAAGTCCATGCAAGGAATTGAATTCTTTATCAATCTTCCTAGTCCCCATCCCGGAGCTCCAACACACCCCTCTACCCCCAAAGTGCTGTGAGCCAAGGAGTGCACCAACTCTTTCTCTTTCCGCTATCTTTACTTTTGGACTCGCAATTGAGTCCATCAAGGAGCTTGGGGGTGCATCATTTAACCCCTTAGGTGCAAGGACATGATTATATGGCCATGCCACATATGAAATTGGCTAAGGTTGCAATTGCCAACTAACATTGAAATTTTTAGAACATTAATGTGTTCATCTTGATGAAATATCATGTGTTATTTTTTAACATTCATGTCATAATTGTGTATTACAATGAAAGATAAATTAGTTTGCAATTATTTTGTGTAGCTTAAACCCATACATAGTTTGATCATTAGTCAGATGACCTATTACTATATTTTAATTTGAAACTTTGAATTTAAGGGTTAACGTGCACCCTTGAGGGTCCATCACAATAAAAGGAACCATTTGTAGCAACGTCTAAGTCCTTTTCAAGGACTAAATTGCACATATGACCTTCTTGTATTGGTTAATAATGCATTTTCAAAAATAACTTTTCAAGTTGGATAATGGATGGATATCCAAATTGAAGCCAAATATGACCCAAAACATAGTAAATTATTATTATTTGTACATCATGCATTATCCTAATGCATTTAATAGGGCTTTGGGTTGAATTTATGTTCATTTTTTCAACAAATTTGAGGTAATAGTTGTTACATATACGTATTTAAAGTAAATGTTATGTGTTTGTTGGATTAGGTGACTAATTTTAATTTAAAATTGTTAGTTTTTTTATTTTAATTGTATGTGATATCAAATGAAGATGTTGGAAACGACAAATTGACCAATTTTTTAAAAGTGAAAGCAAACTTGTTTTTTTTATTCCATTCATTGATCAATATTCCTTTGTTTTGAACATGATTAATCATTATTTCAATAACTTTTTGCACATGGTAATCCATACATGTATGATAGTACGCAAAAACAAACAAGGTGGAGCTGTTAGAGCCAAATAATAACAAATGGGTCTTCAAATATGGGGAGGTTTCAAATTACCAGTGGTTATTTTTGGTTATTTTACCATAAATTATTATTGGTTATCCTATTGTAAACTATTGTTGGCTAATTTAAGCTATTTTATTTAAAGTTATTATTGGTTATTATATCATAGGCTATTGTTGGCTATTCTAAGTTATTTATCATATGTTATTGTTGTTACTTTATCATAGGCTATTGTTGGCTATTTTAAGCATTTAACATATATTATTTGAATAAAAGCACATTATGATGGATTTTTTTGGAAGTCACAATGGTAGTTTTTTTTAGGTGAGTCAAGTATTGTTGCATTATATTCAAATTTGTTTGAAAAACTTGGCAAAAATGAGATGAAAAACTGAAACCTACATTCTAATCTTTCAACCCCAAAAAACAAATTACCAGAAGGATAAATGTTCAATGCAAGGTGAATTTAACAAAACATGGTAACACTTAAGATGAAAAAATCAAGCAAGAAAAAATCATTCAAAACACTACTACAAAATGTGGGTGTAGTTCACTAGTTCCCACTCACTAAACTAGTGAATTCATTACATCCCCACTAGGTCCCATTCATTACAACCAATGAATTCATTCAAAATTTAATGAAATCAGTTTGCGTATAAGGACACTTTTTGTTGTAGTGAAATTTTTAAGATTTTAAATTTCAAATTTCAAATTCATAAAATTCATTTCAATATTTAAATTCATATTTCAAGGCCATGTCTTTAAAGGTTTTTTAAAAAGGTTTAAATTATGGTGGTATGAACTTGGAAATGGAAAAATATGTGAAATTCAACACCATTTCAATGTTTTTTTTTTAAAATCACTAAATTTGAATTTTAAAAATGGACCTTCAACTAACCATTTTGGTCTACTGTAATGTGTTTTTACCGATTATTAGTTATTTTATTATAGGTTATTATAGATTATTTAATGTTATTTATCATAAACTATTATTATTTTAGTCTATTTATCATAGGTTTGCCTTGGCTATTGTTGATTATTTTTGGTTATTTAGAATTATTTTATCACAAATTATTTTAAGCTATTATTAATTATTTTACCACATGCCATTTTTTGCTATTATAGGCTATTTTATTGAAGCTAAATTATTAGTTATTTAAAATTATTCTACCCTAGGTTATTCCATCTTAAATTATTATATTTTATTTCAAGTTAGTTTTACCTTAAGATAAAATAACTTATAATAACCCAAAGTATAACTTAAGGTTAGTTAAATATTTTAGCTTATAATAATTTAAAGTATATATTGAATAAATAAGGTACCCTAAAATAATATAATGTGTAGTTTAAAGTAGCGTAATGTATTTGAAATGACAAAATAAAAATAAACTTATTTATCATAATAAATTATAATATTGAATTATGTCAATTAATAGTGAAACAAGATGTTTACATAGTGACCTTATAGTGAAATAGTTTTAACTAATGTAAAATCATTAAAGTGCAATGAATTTATTCACTTTTAAGGTCCTGTAACCCTAAAATAGGTTACATCCACTTCTGGATGTCCCTAATCAGGGAAGTAGTCTTCTTTGTCTAATTAAGCCGTTTGCTGCATGGCGGCTACTTTTGCTTTGATCCTGCATGAGATGTTGATTTTTGGAAGAGGATGCTGAACAGTGGGTTTTGCATGGCGGCCGACATTGATGGGGCCTGTTTAATGTGACGGCGGACTTGGGAATCGGATTGGAACGGCGCTAAGTGATTTGGAGAAGCTTCTGGATGAAGTAACGGAAGTCGGAAGGAGCAAGAGGAGAAGACGGTTGGAGGGAAGGAGGCTCGGCAGAGTGGAGAGGGACAACGGATAGCAAAGATAGAGGTCGGACAACGGAGAGAGCTGCAGTTTTTGGGGAGAATGACAGAAGGAAAGAGAGGAGAGAAGAACTCGGTAGCTGGGAGCTTTTGCTATGTTTTGATCTTCCGTTGCGTCTGATAGGTAGCTAAGTTCAAGCTGCAGGAGGATAGAGGATGTAGAAGAGGAACAAGAACTCCAGGAATGATCAGATTTGTTGTTTTGAGGGGACATGCTTGTGCTGTCGGAGTATGTATATACCTTCTGAATGAAATGCAAAGCGTTTGATGCATGTGTGTGAGAAGACATTGTGAGCTGTGCTATGTCCAATAATGTGCTGAATAGTCTGTCGATCTTCAAAATACAAACAGATCAGCAGTCGAGCAATGAGCTGGTTTGAGTCTAAGTGGGAATAGGTGTCTGTCGATGAGAGATTGATAAGGCAGAACAAGGCTGGCAGGGTCCGTAGTAGGCAGTGTATGTGCTGTACTATTCCTGGACCTCCACTTTTTGGCTACAGGAGAACCATGTTGCAGAATAGATTATTGGAAGTTGACCCTGAAAATGTTATGGGCTATGTGCTACTGTTGAGCATCTATACGCTGCTGTTGGCAAGTGGGATATCAATGCAAATGTTTCGTGACAAAGAAAGAAGACGGGCACAGCCCAAGTGCACCTGGATTGAGGCTGGATTGAGGTGAATAATTGAGGTGAATCAACTGATGTGTTAAAACTGGATACGATGTTTGGGATAGCGGACACTGGATTCTGAATGTCATGGCAACTCCACTTATTGACACACCATTGTCACTTGCATTGAATACCAAAATTGAGCATTCTTATGTCGACTTTTAGTTTGAAAACTTAGCAAATAGATCTACGTTTGGATCTTGTTGAATTCATGAGCCCTTAGCTCCCTAAGGGAACACATCTCAGGAGCAAATCTGTTCATTATAAGCTCAGCTTGAAGGCTAGCTTCCAGTCAACATTCTCATCCTAAAGTGGCTTGTAACAACAGAATCCCTGTGGCCCAGTCTTTGGTTAGAACTTTTTAACCTGTGAATTGTACATGGTTTTAACTATTATAGATGGGTTTGTCACTTTCGGCCCAACTCCCATGCTTTTGCCTGAAAATGATAAACCCACGTACAACTAGTTGGTTCCTTTTGGGTGAGTAGAGATAGGCCTAGCGCCTAATATTCACCCTTTCCTGAAGGGGTATTGAGCTTGGCCAAAAATTGTGATTAGCAAATTTAGGTGATGAGGTAATGTGGCATGCCATGCACTCCAGAAGCCCAGGCAGTTATGTCTTCTGAGGGGTTCTTTTTCCCCCTGCAATGCCACTCTGTATACATAAAAGATTTATAGATTTGGTCTTCAACTTTGTTATCTGGATCCAAAATTTTCTTTTTCTCCTTTCAATTGATGGGTTCAATTTTTTCCTTTTATTCAGTCAAATAAATTGGATCTCTGCAATGCACAGTCATAGCCAGGAAGTATCAAAATTCCCTTTCAATACCCCCTTAAATTGATGCCCAGTAAATATATTAGACAATGCTTTGATTCGGTGAGTGAAGTGCATCTTAATTCATATTGTTTTTAAAATACCAAAGCCTATAGGGGCTGTAATCTATCTATGAAGGAAGCTCTAAGTTTTTTTATCATGGATATCCTAAACCATAGTACCTCTTGCTACACTCTGAATATTGTTGGAAAGCCTCAAGTTAGTAGGATTTAATGAAGGCGATTTGGAAAATTGAATAAAAATTCAAGTAAATTATCATAACTATCAAACAAGCACATTTCCTGCCATACTGTTGGACCATTGGAAAGCCCTTGATGAGTAAGGGTGTTGGATAATGAGCTCACACTTGGGCCAATGACACTGGCTAGACTAGTGGGTCTGAAAATAGAGTGCCCCTTACTGTTGGGGTCCATTGTACAAAGTGAAACACCAATATCCAGCAAACATTCTTTGGAACCACAACTTGTGGTGCGCCTATTTGTTAGTTCTACCTGTATTAACTAGTTGTGAGGTGCATCCCAAATTATTTAAAAAAGAATCGGAACTGTTGAAGTTTGAATACACCTCCTGAAAGTCCATTTAAAGGCACCTTCTAAAGTTCATTAGAAATCCATGGTTTGTAGTTTGTAATATGCATGAGGGTGACGGTTTACTTATTTTTTACGAAGTTTTACTAAACCTTTTCTTGAAAAACTTGGAATCGAAATGTCAAAACCTCATTGTTGCACTTGAAGTTATTATTTGTGCTTGGAAACCAAAACCCTATTTTTGCATTAGACTTTCAAAGTGAGGTCTTGATTCTTGAAGTGATAGTTTTCGAAACCAAACTATTGCAAAATCCTTAATAGAACTTGTTGCACAAGAACCATAGCCATCCATTCTATTTGTTTTTGTTTGTAATCAACAAGTTCCCAAAGTTCTTTAATTACTATTTTTACAAGGCCAGAGTGCAAATGGCAAAGATTAAAAAATTAAATTTAAATGAATACTTGCAACAAGATTATGATGATGTTAATGACTTGGAAACGAAGAACTTACTTGAAGGTTTAGGGCTAATGGTTGGTTCAATTTCAAAGGTGATTATAGTTTGTGATTATTACATGTTTGGATGGAAAAGTAAAATAAAAATGCACATTTTTCATCCAATATTGAATGGATGAAAATTTAGTTGTTTTCGCAACTAGTCATAGTTGTTTTGGTGACTAGGACCCAATAATGTTTTCATTTACAATACCTTGATGATTAAAACATATGTGGCATCTTTGGAATTACAATGTTTGTTTAATAATCAATTTGTGTCAAACTGTTTATTGGTATTTTGTATTGGTTATTGAAATTAACAATACAAATTATCATAATATATTTATTAAATATATTTGAGTTATGATCCATTTATAAATATTAAATATGATGATTATTTAATTATATATTATATGTTTAAATTAAATTTTATCGTTAAAATTACAACATATTATAATGATAATCAACTATGATGTTTTTGGATCAAATAGAGGTTTAAGATATATATATATATTGAAATGTGACCATATATTATCCATTTATTAAAAAAAATGTGAATTAATTAGAATTATGATATATAATCTCATTGTATTTTTTAAAAATGAAATGAAAGATTAAAATGCGGGAGATAATTTTTTTTATTAAAAATTAGTTGTAAAATATATTCCATTTATAAATCATGTGATTAAATTTGTTTTTCCAATGAATTGTTGTTGAAATGTAGTTCAATTTTAGAAATTAAAAAATAATTTGTTCAAATTAATGTAGACTTTTGGAAGAAAAAATATTTAATTTTGGACATCATTGAAAAATACTTTAAGAGTATACTTTAAAATTTTACATTTGCACAAATATCAATAAAGTATGAAATATTGAAATTGATGTTTGTGCAATGTTTGAAATCAAGTATGGGTTAAATAGAATGCATCCTATTATGTTTTCACATTGAGTGGTGTGGTTAGATGGCAAAAGAGATGATATCCATCCTTAGGGTCTAAATATCAAACCTCACATCCCAAAATAGATGAAAATGTAGTTATTTCTACAACTTGGAAGGTTTGATAGGCTATTGGACACCACTTGGCATCTTTTCAACTTGATTTGCGATTATAAATCCTAGTCACAAATGTACATGTAATTAAAATGTGAAAAAGATAAAAGTTGGCCAATGAAATTATTGTATTAATGGTTTAATTGTTTTCCCTTAAATTTTTTTCAATGAACTAACCATTAAATGTGTAGTAAGACTTGGTGGGTTTGTGAAAATTTGAAAGGATCCATGGCAATTAATGGTAGAAATAGGGCTAGGTAGTAGGTATTATATATGTGTTTAAGTAGTAGGTATTTTATTATGTTGATATGTCATAATTTTTTTAAATTATTTATTTAATTAAGTAGGTTACTTAATAGGTAGTAAATATTATGTAGTATCTAAGTAGGCTCATCAATAGTAGGCATTTTATCATGTTGACATGTGATATTCTTTGAGTTAATTATTTAATTAGGTAGGCAATGTAATTTATTTATTGAATAAACTAAGTAGTAGGAGTAGTTTAAGACCCATTTATAAACATTATATAGTAAGTAAATTATATATCATACATTTAAATTACATTTTCTTGGTACAATTATGATCTATTATAAATTGTATAATATGATTTTAAAAATCAAATAGAGGTTCAAAATGTGAAAGAACATAATGACATGGGTTGTGGTTAATGCATGTTGAGATGTCGATCAAATATTCCTTATCTATTTGGGTGAAAACATGAAATAAGGAGCTAGTCATGCCAAGGTTAAAATCTTTTCCAAAAATTACATTTTCCACATGGCAAATTTTTATTGGTTTTTATTGCATTTTTCACATAACTTTTCAAACAAAATATCAAATTTAAGGCCAAATATGACATATAACATACTAAAAACTCAAATTTGTTTGCATCAAGCCTTAGAATGTAGTGAATCTATAACTTTACTTTGGACCATGGTTAGAAATTCAAAATTATATTAGTGCTTAAGGATGTTTGAGTATCAAATCTAAAAGTGTACATTTATTTTTATTTTTTGAAATTTTTGAACACATGGATCCTTTTTTGTGGAATATATTAAAGTTCACAAAAAAATGGAAATGATTTGGTGAACATTTGATAAGGAAAAAAACTTTTGAAACCACTTGTCCACATGTTTTTTATGAGTGTTTTAAACATATAAAAGGACTTTTGAAACATGGTGAATTTTCATGAAAATTTTATAGTTGCAACTTTGAAAGTATAATAATTTATTTCAAAACTTAAATGAATTTTTTCATATATAATGTTCCCATGGTGATTTTTCAAGAAATTAAAAAACAGTTTTTAAGGATTGTCCACACTCTCTATGGCTCTTTATTTCATGTTTTCACCCATTGAGCTAGGTAAACTTAGGTAGGCACAATAGGTTAGTTATTTCTAGTTATTGTGCCCACTTATAAACATAATATTTCTAGGTATGACATTGACATTAATAAGATTATGCAAGAAACGTAAAGTTGGTGTGTCAATGATAGGTTTAAAGACAAATTATTAAATACATCATTTAAGTTGGTGTCATAAATTATTGCCCTTGGTGATAGATGTTCTCATCTATAAATCAATCAAACAATCATCACTGACTTTTAAAAAAAAACATAATTAATTCACCAAAGTTCCAAAAATTATGAAACAATTTGCAAACAATTTTTTGTGTAATTCTTTACCACTTTTGGTTGGTTGCATGGCTATTTTTCACTAAATGATTAATCACTTGGCTTGGCCTTTGGATGCATGGCATATGTGGCATTACTTCATCACCTAAACTTGTTGTTCAACATTTTTGGCTTAAGTTAATGCCCTTTTAAAAAAAGGTGGATGTTAGGTATTCTAAGCCTTAAAAAGGTCCAACTAATTTTTTTTTATTGAACCACCAAATAAAAAATTCTTCACCATTTTTGAAAGTGAAAATTTTCATTAATTTATAGGGTATATTTTTCCTTTTTAACAGTCAAATATGTTACTATAGATAAATTAATAAAACTATAACAATAATTGGAATACTATGTAAATGTCATTTTGAGTCTTGTAAACTAACTATGTCAAATGTTTAAATTGCATTTTATTTTTTAAAGGAATCAAAAGGAATGCATAAAGTCATGTAATTGATTTCAAACTTTTTGGATAACAAAAACATGCCCCCTTCTATGAAAGTACATGTTCATTAGATAACTTGATGAAAAATCAAATTATACACAAATTTCAAAGTCTTAAAATTTTGTTCAAAGGAAAAGGTTGCAAGGAAAAGGATTCATTTTTTTATTGTTTGACAAAAAAATAATGTTCAATGGGTTCAAAATGTCTAACTTTAGGTGCAAGTCACATGTGCAAGAAATAATCTTGCCAAAAAACATGTTTGGTTATCCATTGAAACTCATTTTGAAATTTTTTGGAAATTTTTTGGATAGAAACCAAAATATTCACACACAATTATGTATGAATGAGAAAACTCACCACCACCACATGAATTATCTTAAATTAGACTATTCAATTTTGTTCATTTAAATTTGTTTCAAGTAAATGTTATTTGCAAAAAGTAGCCTCACAAAAGTTCTGAAATCCTTTTTTCTTTTTTTTGGAACCCCAACCATGAATAAGCCTTGATGTGCAATTGGATACATTACAAGGTCCAAATTGATCAAGGCATTGTACTAGGCAATATTAAAAAGAAATAGTCCTTCAACAACTATTATTAACCCAAGTATTTGAAAATATGATTAAAATACATGTAACAAAAGATGGTCAATTTTTATTTTATATGCCATTCTTCTGTTCCAATGCATCAATCAAATGTGTGAAATTTGAGTCCTAGATTCAAATTAATCTTAGATTCTTGCTTTAATACTTCCTAAATTCAGTTAATGTCAAGTCTTTTATGACATTTTAGGATAGCAATGACTTCAAGAGCTTTAAATTGAAAATATTATAGTTGACTTTGCAATCCATTTCACTAAAAATGGGCTAGATAACTTACCCAAGTCTATGTTTCATGTATAAAATCCTTTTCATTGATCTCACATAAAAAATGACCACGACTTGTGATAGAATATTGATGTACACCTTAACCAGTTTGAACCTGACACTACAATGTGGAATAAAACCATATATTATGAACAAATAAAAGAGTTCTTATACACGTTTCATGAGGTGTGAGCAAATGCGTCCAATGTGTAACTACTTACGTAAAATACTTTATTCATACTCAATAGCTACTATATGCCTCATACTATATTGTAGCAACAGCAATATATTGAACTACATCTCTTTAAATTATGAGAAAAAGCAACTCATCAAGTAATAGTAGTACATGCTACAATGCGATAGAATTACCTAGTGAACTATGACACGAAACACCACCTTACATTATTGTGGTTAGAAACATGCATATATCCGCTACCGCTATAGCAAAATGAGCGGCTGTGCACATAGGACCTATGACGTTATTGAAAATCATCATTATGTAGTCAAGCACAGATTTCGATTCTTTCTTTAAATCCTTATCATTCATTTTACTTATATTGGGTATCGAGTATTTAAAACCTCGTGCCTTGAAAGTCTTGCAAAGCTCGTCCTCCAGGCGTGCCATCGCTTCTGCTCTGGAGGCTTTGTTCCGCTTTTCCCTTACAGGCCGGTGGTCGATGGGGGGTATGTTGGTGATGAGTACATTCTGCTTGCCACGATTCTTGACCCAGCTTGGGAGGCTTTCCCAATTCTCTTCCAGCCAGCTGCTGGTTCCTTCTGTGAATAGCACGGTGAAGCACTCTTCAGCGCCGATGAACACACGTTCGAAGATTTTCCATATCTTCTCATCTATGACATCGAACCTGTTGGTTGCTTTCTTGACATATATTATGTGTGAGTACTCACCCCTTACACTCTTCAGGAAGTCGATTATGATCTTTTCCGCTTGCTCGGTATTGACTTTACCTCCCTCGGCCTCGCCGAGACCGGCAGTATCGGTAACCGTCCATCCGCGGCCGCGTTCCGTCTGCACTCTTGAGGTGCAACCGGTCATACCGTGTCCAACTGGAAATGGTTGCTCGTCGATGCCTCCTGTTATAAGAACATTGGCAATGGTAGATTTTCCCTCCCCGGTTTTTCCAAAGAGAATTACCTTCCCTTTAATATCCATTCTCAGCACTGCAGCAATAAGGTATAAGGCAAGGCAAGCAAGTGTGATCTCGGGAGAACTGGTATACGGGTTTCGTCAGCAAAGAAAGTGACGATATGTGGAGTCTTCCACGCAGCCCACCACCTTTCCTTGACAAAGAATGTTTTCGTAGTCTTAACCTGGACAATCACCAACAAACATCCTTACCGCACTATCCTATCCTCTAAATAAAGTGTTTCTTGTTGACAAACATCATTATTGCACCATTCCAACTACTGAATTAGCAGTTATAGCTGCTGAGAGGTGTGAATCCTACTAGTTATGTATCGACTGCGAGTGTCCTCCTTCTAAAATCCCTCTTCGCCCATTCTTCTCACGCTTCTGGAATGGCTCTTGATTTGGTCCAAACTTAGATGGGCAAAGGATCTAACAGAGGGGATTACTCAATCATTTGAGGCACGCACTAGTCTAGTCACTCCTCATGCTAGAAGTCCATTGGTGTGAAGTGAATGACAAATTCATTCACTCTCAAACATTACTGCTGCACTATTTCATCAAGATAAATACATGGCCAACCTGTCGAATGTTAATGTTGCACTCTTACATCTGCTGAATGGAATGGTTTCGCTTGTAAGCATGATTATTGCGAGCTACTTTATCTGCTAAATTCATGAGTGGTTTTCTATAAGAGAAGATGCGGGTCACATGAGTTCTATACTAATTAGGTTCCCTACAGTTTGGACCCCATGAGTATTATGCTCAAGCTGTAATCAGTCACGAGTTGAATCATTAAATAGACTCCACACATTCTTATCTAGATATCATCAAAAAGAAATTGCGAACAAAAACTAATTAGTTTTAATGTTGAATTCAGGATGAGAGAAGTTAGTGAATACGCACATACCTGCAAGTTCTGCAAAGTCGCAAGGTGGCACATGAATGACCCCAACAACCTTTAAGGTCGAGCTGCGCTAGCCAATATATATATATACGTGAGCATATTAGCAAAGAATAGCACCGAGTCCCGACATCTGCCACCGCGACAGAAAATCGCGGTAGGCTCCTTTATGCGAATCTAAGTCATTCCACAAACTTCTTTCCCTCCAATCCCCATACTTCTATGTGTTTTTACGGACACAAGCTAAGTTTTGGCGTCACAAAATACTAACTTCGACATAAGAGCCTAGAGATATGCTGGTGTGCCAGACACACACCTGCTAATTTGACAGTTAGATGATGGATAGCCTTGTTTTCGCATTGAGCCAGCAAGCCTTCTGGATGTATGCGAGGAGATTGACGACGATACCGTCGATTGAACCCACCTTCACAGAAATTCGCAGCAGGCTCCTCCGTGCAAATATGAGCCAAGTGAAAAGTAATCCGTTAAATGGATTCGGCGTGTGTGTATTCCAGATCGGTGATCAACTTGTTTGCGTAGAGAGCCCAGATTTAGAGAATCGATGCAAGTGGTCCTTGTGCCATGGTGCGCCCTCTGTGTCAACACATAAAAGCCAGGCTGGTTGGTTTCTTGCACTCAACTCAGACTATTCCTCTGGCTTATGTTCTTGCACACCTCCTTCACCTCAGGCCTTTTCTCTGGCACGCGTTATTGCACACCTCCCTGCTTTGTTGACTTTGTCTCCCGTTGATAGTTTGTCTTATTCTCGTACAGAGCTCAACCTTACCGCTAACGGGAGATGATGCTAAGTGCCCGGATTTATCTTTCCCCGACAGAATTTTGACTGGGAGGTTCTTCTGGTCAGGTGTAGGTTTAAAAAC
>Ga0209208_10005367_pt1 | contig 17887 bp, 12 predicted proteins | sample S1TSphfallax_3_FD_187694 | JGI IMG/M metagenome (GOLD analysis project Ga0209208, IMG submission 187694) | Host-associated microbial communities from peat moss isolated from Minnesota, USA - S1T2_Fd - Sphagnum fallax MG (SPAdes) (version 2) | ecosystem: Host-associated > Plants > Peat moss >... | reverse complement strand
CCATAAAAAAAAACAAACAAAAGCTTGCACCACAATTTACTTAGAATCTACACAATAGGTAGGTACCTTTCTTCAAAGCTCCAAGAAATTTTTTGCAGTTGAGAAAAATGGTACTAGAGGTACCTAGTTGTTTTGTTGTTGTTGTAGTAGTACTAAGGACTTAGTATAAACAAAAAGACAAAATGGACGCCAACAACAACAAAAAGAGGAAAAAAAAGAAAGGAAAAAACCTTTGCACTTTGTATCAACGCCACCGACCCCTAAAGTAATTTTTTTTTTTTTTTTTCCATTACTTTGTTGTTGGTTCCCCCCCCCATCCCACTTTCCCACCCTTGCTTAACTTTTGTTACTTCATTTAACCCTCTTGGCTTCCTGGTTTATTTCTACTTTACGTAAGCGTTTTTAATGGGCAAGTAAAGTTAGGTGGGTAACTAGTAAGTCACTAGTTCGGTCCATTAGTGAAGTACCGTTACCCTATCATGCAATAATTAATTATAGGAACTATAATAATAGTCTATTTGTAGGGAAGGGAAAGTAGCCTAGTTTGACAAACAACCATGGAGTAAATAAATAGACGGTCCGTTTTGTTATTATTATCATTTATTATTGTTTATTATTATATTTCATTAATTACTATTATTGTTTAGGTGGCAATTCAAGATGGGTTTTCAAAAATAAATAAATAATTTAACTCTTCCTCCCTTGCCTCCTCTCCTCCCCCACCCTAACCCTTACCTAAGTTGATCTCTAAAAAAGGAGCACCTACCAAAAACACACATTCCTTAGAAAACACTTGGAATTTGATTGCTTCCATTTTTAAAAAAAAGGAAACTCAGTAGCAAATAGCCTTTGAAAGACCCACGAAGTTGTGAACCTCACACTCTTTGTCTAACATGCTTTCAAGCAACTTATAATTTCATAATAATTCATCATTCAATTGTGCAGAGTTTTGCTGTGAGGTCTTCAAATTCCCATTAAGTAAGGTTTGAAGCATTTGGTGGTGGAGTTATAAACCATCCTTTTTTTGTGTACCTAATTAAGTGATCATTTTTCAACATGATAACATGTTAACATGCACCTAACTTGTTTTCAATTCCCTCAAAAGAATTGAATCATGATGTGTCATCAGAGACGCATGCTTTGAATGTTGATTTGACCTTTAGGTACCTAACCTTCATTGCACTAAGTGGTAAATCAATTTATTGGCTGCTCAGCAAATGAACTAGAACACACACAGATATCATAAATATGATTATAAGTATCATTCACATATTTGCTTTGGATTGTTTAACTGAAGTTTGGACTTGTGAAGAAATGAATAGCCGGGATCTGCTATTTCTCTACATGAAGGAAGGATTCATTAAATTGCTTCAAAAATGTCTCAAAGTATGTATCCATGAGAAAGGAAAACGTATTCCATAAAGCTTTTTAAGTTCCACAAAATAAATTGTTCAGTGTCAATTACATTCCAAACATTCAACAAGTTGATGAATAAAAAATTGATTTCACAAAAGTGATATATATATATATATATCTTAAAACACATTTTTCCAAGGCTTTCCTCACAACTAACAGAATTTTCGCAAAAAGACTTTTTGTTTCCAGTTTTCAATGAACTATATCAATGACTCCAACCACGCAAGAGTACCCCATTTTACCACAACTCAAAAACTGGTGTAGGTAGCCAAATCATTGTAGGAAATGCTCTAGGCAAACTTTGTGGGATAGTTTGGGCACCTCAAACATTGATGCTAGCATGACTAAAAAGCTCTTCCCTACACCGACAACACTAGCTCTTCAAGTGGACATTACATCCTGGACTTGAGTTCAATTTGATTGTGGCACCATTGAGAATGTGGTTCCACCCAATCGCAACTCTCCTCCTTGTCTATACTATCCACCCATTTAGAAACCACATTGTCACAGTCTAGAGGATATAACTGACAAGCCAAATGGCAAGAATGTATGAAGCTTTGTCCATGAATTCAACGAAATTCCATGAATTACTTCCAAGCACGAACAATAAGCTAATAGAAATTAGTACAATGCCAAGGTCATTATGAACTTGAAATTCATGTGAGTTTTGAACCCAAGAAATATAGGGGAACCCATAGGTATTTTTAGGTGTATAAAATCAGTTGGAATTTGGGAGTAATACTTGGAGCAACTCATTCTCCATACAATATATGTGTTGAGCTCACTTCTTTAGATACCTACTTAATACTTAGGATGGAGAGCCACAATTATTCTTAAAGACGTCCATTGACTGTAGGCTAACTGCCCCCATATATAAGTATATTAGTTAATCTCAACCCCTAATGAATGAACTTAGTCCACTAAATTCTTGGAAACAGGAGCCTGTAACTACTAACTACCCAACACAATTCACCCAAACTTAAGTTTGTGTTTATGATCTAAGAAGAAAAAACTTTCTTTGACTAGGGTAGTGTCCTTCCAGACCTAAATGGGTTAAAATAAGTGCTGGAGAATGAAGAGAAGTGATTGCAGTTATTATTATAGTTGCATCAATTATATGTAACTTCCTGATTTGAAAAACATAGGCAAAGTTGATGTGAGCACCATCATTGCCTTTGTGAGCTGCACTATTTACCTAACCCTAAAACAATGTCCAAATTACTAAGGGGGGGGGGTGGTTGCCAGAGAGATGTGAGTTGTTGGGTCAGTTTGTGTGCAAAGTTGTGAAGTGATAATTAGCTGTGCAAATTGACTTAGGTTTGTTTCTCTTGATCTTTGGAAACCTGCAAACTGCCAACATCAAATTCCAACTGCAATATAAAAATAAACTTAATGAGTAATTAGCCACCACTGCTGCTAATGAATTGACATAAGACACTCAAACAAGGACATGTTAGTAAATGGCATGGTACCCCCCCATTTGCCTTGCTCCTGGAATGTGCATTTATTCCATGTTTATTTTTAAAGCCAGCAGAAGGAACACACTGTATTTTAAGGGCAGACAATTTGAAGAATTTTCATACCATTTTTTTCAAAAAATAACATAAAATAGTAGGAGAAGGTAATGTGGATTGTGTGGGTTGGATTTATGAGAGGTCATGATATTAATTATTGTTAGTTGGCCTTGTTGCACCCCTCTATCCATGATCCATCCATCCATCCATCAATGAGGATTATCTCTTTTGTGTATTATAACATGGTTGCATGTTTTGTAGTTGTATGAGAGAAGGTGAGCATCTACTAGTCTTCATGGATACGGAATGGACATGCACATTTTGTTGAATTGCCTGATTGTGCTTCCAACCTGAATGAATAAAGTGATCAAATCTGAAAAGGGCGGCGAAGGGTGAAGCAAAGACACCTGGGAATATTTACCAGTTGCAAGAAGCATTCAACAAGCATGTTGGGGCCAAGGACTTGATGAAGAAGACTAGTTTGCATTATGCTTTTTTCATTTGGCAAAAGGGGAAATTTTTCAAGAACTATTGTGGGTTCCCAAGCAAGTGAAAAACTTTTGGAATATAAGAATTGGTGGGGTGTAACTAAAGAGGTGATGCTTCCATATGTGCCCCCATCATTTTCCTCAAGTAATCCAAATCAAAGTCATCTTAATGGTGTTCATGTATGTTATTGAAGTTCCAAAACTAGGTTTCATATAATTGACCAAGGAAATACCCTATCACACAAAATGTATGCAAACATTGATGCACACCTAGTGGAAAATAATGAAAAGTCTTGTGCAATGTGTGATGCCTTTTCCACCTATTGCTTGTGACATTGGCTCACATAATTTGGGAATGAGTGAATGATGTGTTCATTTCATCCATTGTTCAATCCTCGCGTTGAACTGTTCGCATTGTCACCTCCACGGAAAGAGAGATTGCCCCTTTCTAAATATTGTCATTGCAAATCCCTTGTAAAGATGTATTCTTCCTTTGTGAATCTCAACTTAAAGCACTTCAACTTTGAAGGTGGCAAATTTTCAGTGAGAGATTGATCACAATTCAATTTATTTCTTTTCATTGTAGAAATCCTTAGTTGTTTGCAAAGACAAGTTGTTGACTTGTTGCATGCCAGTACTGAAAACCCCTAAAATGCCAAGAGTATGAACAATTTCCCTTCTTCAGTCATGATCATTTTCCATAGGTGACAGGTTTCCATGGTGCTTCAAAGAGGACAATCATTTTCCATTCTAAAGGTGTTGTAACATTGAGGATCTGCACCTTCAACTTTAGAAATTTGATTTTCCCACTTTTGATTTTAGATGTTCAAGATTTGCAAAACTTGCAAACTAATCACGTAGCAGCACCTTCAGCATGGGCACTTAGTAACGCCAATGGAAGGGAATGCAAGCTCACACCTAGCTACACCTTCAGCTTGGGAAGGTCATGCTAATGGAAGGCAACTGGACCTTCCAAAGTTTGAAGGTGCAGGTCCTCAATGGAAGGGTAACCTAAGTCAAGCTATGTTTCAATAGTTGACATTTCTTAATAGAAATAGAAGTAGTGCATCAACCCCATAAGGTAAGGTTTTTTAATTAGGTCCTTTTGTCTCTTCATTTTCCTCAATCCCCTACTTCCTTGCTAAATAATGTTTTACTTGCTATACAGTTTGGTTCATTTATATATCCCCAACTTCTTGTTCTCTCTTTTATTGGTTTCTATCAATTGTGTGGGGGAAAAATAAAATCTTATAAAACATATCCCCACATCCTCCCTCCCCTGTCCCACTACAACCATACTCTTTTACAAAAAAAATCAATTTATTCTATAACTTAGCAATGAAACCTTCTCAAATTACTTTAAGAGTTTCAAAGTATAACAACCAATTATTGCAATTAAGCAACAAAAATAGTTTTCCTTCCATTGAAGCCCCAAAAAATCAAAAGCTTCATGATCTAAATTTACATGGAGGAAGATAGTTGTTTTGGAAAACAAAGACCACTAAAGGTACCTATTTTTTTCTCTTCAATTTATCAATCAAGTATAAATAAATAAAAAATTAAAACGCCTAGAATTTTCTCCCTTTCTTAAACCCTAGCTCAGAAATTGCTGAGAAGGGGTATATTCAGATATACTTAGGAAAGAGCATCATTCCTTGAGGTAGGAGCTCTAGCATTTACAATTATCTATACTATTGTGAGTGTGTTCTTTTTTTGGCGAATTTTCACTACTTGGTGACAAAAATATATCTATACAAAATTGATGTCTTTATAGAGGATTGTGAAAAAAATCCGCCAAAGTTGCCTAATTTTGAGGGAAAAAAATTCCGAAATCGCCATATTTAGCCATTTTGGTTCCAGCATGTCACCAAAATATATCAGGAATCTTAAATTTGTCTATTTTCCTCGCTGATCTGTAGCCAAATTTGGCTAATTCCTCTTACAGATGGTCACCAGTGTGGCTATATCACATAATTGGACTGGAAGAAAAAACAAACAAAAAAATGACGCCCTAATTGTGTCATGTAAAAAACTCACTCAGGTAAATAAGAAGGGGTTCCTACTTGGGGTAGGCAGAAAAAGGCCGTAGGTAGTAGGGCCCAACTGGTATTGTGGGCTACAGTAACCACAACGGCTAGGTACCGTAAAACAGTAACGGTGGGGCCTACACTGTGGGGCCTATGGCCTGTATGGCCTTTGGACTAAGTGCCTACTTTAGTTCGCAACGGTCCGGATGTCCAAAAGGGGGCGTAGATCCCCTATTGCCACGCGTTGTTGCCGTTTGGACTGAATTTCTTCTTCTTTTCTTCTTTTTTTTTGCCTTTTTATTTCTTGTTTTCCCCTTTTTTTTATTACCAGTTTTCGAAATTTTATTACAGATACAAAAGGCATTCCGAGATTTAATGTCTGAGTTTTCAGAGTTCACATCTTGGATTCCTCAAATATTCCATGGTGAACTTAGAGGCCCTAACCGTTCCCAACCAAAACAAATAATAGTTTTAAATTATTAAATTTTTGTCAATATATGTCCAAATAGTATGAGAGAACCGTTCTCTCGCCTCTGTGGTTTGTATTTTTCTATGGGACTAGGGTTTTGTTTTTCAATTTTGTTTGAGGTAGGTGGACTGGCTATCATCCACAAGAGCACTTAGCCAAATTTGGCTACAGGTCAGAGAGAAAAGTAGACATCTTTTGAAACCCTGAGTTGACATGCAAAAACCTAAGGTCTAAATCTGGCTATTTCAACTTTTTTTTTCCTTGAAAACATGACCACTTTGGGGGAATTTTTTGGATTTTCCAAAAAAAACCATTTGTACAAGTTGCAATTACTCCTCCCCCTCTCCCTTTTTTTTCACCAAGTGGTGAAATTTCGCCACAAAACAAAACCCGGTAAAACCCAATTCACACTGAGACCCATGAAATAGAAAGACTATGCAAATCTAACTACCTACCAACTACCGTATTTTTTAATATCTTGCCTACTTTCAATAATTGGTTTTTTTCAAAGGTGGCTGCAAAAGGCCGCCCCCCTCCCACTACCTCCCCTAGAATTTGCAATATGTTTTCCACATAAAGGCTAAGTAGTACCTAACTCTCTATTGGTCACTTCTCCACTAGGTAATATTTCTTAAAAAATTGTAAGTCAATTACATGAAAATTCCTTAACTCCAAAACAACAATTAGAACGAATTAAATAGACACATGGGGTGACCCTTCCCTTAATGTGAAAGTTGGCACAAAAAAATTTCAAAAGTCCCATCTGTTATTACTACCTTAGGGTAATTTTGAGCACCTTCTGGAATGAAATTTGACTTTGCGTATTATTGTGAAATCCACCTGGGAAAATGGGGATGATGGGTCCAATGGTGAACATTGCCAAACAAACCATGTTCAATGAATTGTGCATATTGTCAGAATATCGTGTTGAAATTGTTCAATCAATTGGTGGAAAATAGTGTTGAAATAGTCGTGTGGAACAGGAAAACCCAATACAATAGTAGTCAAGTAATGGCCAGTCCTTTTATAAACAGTAAAATAGAAAGTTTATGGAAACCTGGAGAGGCTTCCAAAGAGACCTGTCGTGGAAGAAGTGGGCAATCATATGATGTTGTTATGTTATGTGGTTTCTCACCAACCTACCATGTGACATCTATGCTCACCTCGTGAAGAGAGCGTGTTCCGTGATAACCTAGAACTGCTCACTCATATTTGTTTGGGAGAGAAACATGCACGGCAAGTGGGGGATGATGGGGAATTATTGGTGCTAACTTAGTTGTGTAAAGGTAGTCATTGTTGGGTGATAATAATAATAATAATAATAATGGTGTGTGCTTGTTTTGGCACAAATAAATAAAGTTTTTTGGTGATGTGAAAAACCCCAAAAAAAAAAGAACTGGTAAGTATATCTAAGGCGGGTGGGAAGAAGATTTTGAGGAGAATCCCTCACTACCCACATTCAATAATACGGTTCCTCATTTGGCAGCTTTTCTGTAACCTACAGCACTACTAGGTACGCATTCAGATTGTCCATATAATTCAATCAACTGATGCACCTTATGAGCTTGTATAATTTGGCGAATATAATCTCGTGGGCAAAAAGACAAAGGTAGATTTTTTAGGCACAACAAAAATATTCTAACACAACAGTCCATTTTAGGTCAACTAATAGTTATTTGTTTTCCATGGCACCAACCACACAAAGAACGCCCCCATGTCAGCATTGGCATGCAAATCCAAACACATAATATTCCCCAAAAAACAAACAAACACACACACACACATACATATATACATGCATGTATGTCTGCACAATAGAAGTGTTCATAATATAAGGATATATAAAACTACTTTTCTAGCAAAATACATGTGTTTTTTTATAGCACTTTGTTATAACTTGTGAGTAAGAAATTTCAGCACTTTTGTTTTTGGGAAAATTTTAAATAAAAATGTGAAAAAGTAGTTTTGGGAGTCTTTAATTGCCAGAATTCGAATTTTCTATTAAAATTTCGAAATTCCTATACCTGGTTGCCAGGAGGTAGAAAAAATGCTTTTAAAAAAAAATCATTCATTTCTTGCTTGTAACCAAATTTGGCTAAACTTTTTATGAATGATCTAGCTTTGGCCACATCACAAAAATTGAAACCCCCAAAAAATGGGACTTTATTGCTATTGGAGACAAACGGTGGAATTCAAAAATTTGTAGCATAATGCCGTCTGCAGATGACCATCAAATGGGACTAAAAAGGAAAAGGGTTCAAAAATTACACTAGGGTTGGGGGTTCCCCCTGGTTTTTTCCTTTCTCCAAAGGTGAATATTGCCAATGGCTCCTCACAATGGATTTCTATTTTGTTTCCAATATATATATACAAACCCCATTTTTCCCTTCTTTTTTTCTTTCCCTTGTAGAATTCAAAGACAAGGGAAAACATATTGATGCAGGTGGTTTGTAGTTTATAAAGACATGCAAAAAGACTGAAAATCTGAATGTGAGAGTTGTGGGGCAGCAATATTTGTAGACCACTGCTAGAGATTTAGTATATCAATCCTCCCCCTCTCTCTTTTCATTATGCAAACTTGACCCTTCATTCCATGTCGTTCTCTGACTCTTACTCATGATGGTTCCCATGGCTAGTTCCCTACCTTTTACCACCACAATTCCCTCTAATTCCTTGGATCCAGTTTTTATAAATATTGTCTAAATCCCATGTTATTGTGCATGGATTCAGTAATTCTTAAATTGGAATGAGATGTTACAATGAATTATTTTCATTTGTGGCAGAGAGAGAGAGAGAGAGAGAGAGAGAGAATGATGTGTATGTTGTATGTTTGCCCTTTTGTTAATTTCTACTTATCCCACTCAAAGTAAGTGAAATAGGAGTAGAATTTCATTATTATTGCCTATATAAGTTTGTTTGACCTGAATGTTCCTGTTAAGATTGCAAAAAGACATCAAGTTGAGCTTAATAATTACCTTTATGTATAATACTCACATTATGAAAAAAACCTTCAGTGTCTTTTTCCATTATCTAAAGTGTTGTAGTTTTAACATCAACTCAGTTGGGTAGTAGACAGCGGAGATTTTTATTTTATTTTCTTGCCGTGTGAAATTTTGCAAATTTTCAATCTAAAAAAGTATTAAGAAATATTCTATCACAATTTCTCTGCTTTTGTCTAAACATTTTTCAAATTTTTGAAGGAAGAATTTTTTAGGGAAACTTCTTCCATGTTTATACCTGGCACATTTTAGTTGTGGGGCAATTTTTTTTGCCAACTTTTTACATTTTCAACAGTTTCAAAACATTTTTTTTTATGGATTCAAAATATTGCTTGGGATGATTGCGGATGATGCTAATCAATTCATCAAAGTGCTGTGGAAAGAAATGTAATTTATCGTTGGCTTCGATGCCCTCCTCTCAACTGAAATTTTGTACTGGTATTCTTGCCTCCTGGCCTTTAGAAAGCCATTGCATGAAAGAGTTGGTGGTGGAAGGAAGGTTTGCGGCTCTGCATAAGAAGGGGGCCAAAACTTGAGAATCCCATGATTTAAGGGGGAGCTTAAATCATGCTACATAGGTATCCCAGCAATTGAATCCATTTTTTAGAAAAAAAATTAAAGAAAAATAAAGTTATCATAGAATTTGTCAAAAAAATCTGCTGGTTTGTACAGAAAAAATGAATAATTGAAATCCAGTGAATAATAAACTCAATATTATATATTTTCAGACCAGGTTTGACAATAGGTCTACACTACTGTTTTGTTTTTTTTTGTTTTTTTTTCCTCTTGCAGGTGAGAATAAACAAATAACCTCTATTATCATTCAAATAAGGTCAATAGCAATTATTTTTCCTGTCAGAAACCTACAACTACTGCATTTTCCACACAATCCAATTATATGACAAAACAAAATTATAAAATTGGGTCCACCAATGCATGTACCATATTCTCAAACCTAGTAACAATGGGATATATGATCACCCACTTAGACCACCTGCAAAACATTTATTGTCAACACCTAGTGTATGGCTTCCTTCACTTTGCGCACAACCCCACCCCCCTGCCATCAATAATTTTGTTGATGCCAGATGTTGGTGGTCTCAGTTAAACCTCTCCAAAAAAGAAGGGGCGTTTTAGAACACAACATTCCCACAAAACTCATTTTCTACAAGTTCAAACTTGCAAAAAAGTTAAATACTAATTTTCTGCAAAGTCAGTCATTTTTCTACCAGATCAAACTAAAGCTAAATTTTTTAAAAATTCTGCAAACTCGTTTTCTACATTTTCAAACTAAACGTTAAAGTACAGAATTTCTGCACATATGTAAAAGTACTTGCAAAAGGGGCTTTCACACTCATAAACTGTTAATAGTGTTATTAGCAATAGTTTTTTTCCTTTCTTTTTTGTTTATTCCAATTTTGTGATGTAGCCGCACTGGCAATCATCCATCCACATGAGGGACTAGCCAAATTTGGGTACAGGTCAAAGAGGAAAGTAGAAAAATTTAAAGAATCTAAACTATATTTTGGCGACCAGGAACCTATTGTCTAAATATGGCAATTTCAGGAAATTTTGTCCATGAGATCTGCCAAGTTTGGCGCATGATTTTCATGACAATCCTTGTGTATGAGTGGCACTGGATTTCTTTTGTCACCAAGTGTCAAAAATTCACCCCAAGAAAACCCTGATTAGGGTGACGGTCAATTTGATTTGTTCCAATTATGCCATGAATTACAGGAATATGCATGACATAAAGTTTATCTGGTGGGGCATGTTCCAATTCTGCGAATTATTTTTATGCTCACTCTGCAAAGAGACTCAACAAGCGAGCACATTAAGTGTAATGTAAAGCACAAGGGCAAGGGCATTACCAAAATAAGGGCTCATACAAAGCAGCAGCCAAGCGCTGTGCTGCTCAAATTCAGTAATGCCTTACCCCAAGTGCTTCGCCAAGTGTTAAGAGCAACCTCATATTGTTTTTTTTCCATGATACCCGGCAGGTACCCAATAGGAATTATGGGAAAAATAATAATAATAACAATTATTATTATTATTCTTATTGGGCTTTACAAAAACAGAATGCTTGCAGGGACAAAACATTCCATTTTTGAAAAGCTTGGCAATAGTTTATCCTTTGCAAGGCACTCTATGAATACACTAGAGAAATCAGAGGAGGTCATTACGGTACTTAGCTTGTAACTTAAGTTATTATGCTCAATAAATATCACTTATCTTTCATCACACCCTTCAAGAACGAAGATGACGGATGTCTGGCATTACTATGCTACCAAGGAAGAGAATATAATCTTGGTAGGGAATTTATAGTTTAGGGCACCTCCCCTTGTTGGCTGCCAATGTCCCCAACATCGCACGATTCATGCCCCTGCATTAGCCTAGGCCAAATATGGTTACAAATAAGAATACTTCCTTCGGTATGGAATACAAAAAGAGCCATAATGGAGATGACTCTAGGACTACACCAAAGTCATCTACCTTAGGCCAAGATGCCAAAAATTTATTCTAACCCTAAGCCAAGATGCCATAAATGATTTTAATTCTAAGTCAAGATGCCAAAAAATATTCTAACCCTAAGTCAATATGCTTGAAAATATTTTAACACTAGACTAAAATGCCCAAGCCAAAGTGTGCTTTGGCTTGAGGTTAAACTTTCACAATTTGGAATCAAACGCTAGGCCAAAATACATTGATTTTATCACATTTTTAAAATTCTATGGCCTAGGGTTATTTCATATTGGTCCCAAGGACATTGGGCTTACTATGTTTGCAAGACATTTGTCTTAGGATGTTCATAGGACTTTGGGCCTATGGCCTAAGGTTCTTTGCTTAGAGTGCTCATAACACTTTTGGTTTTACATGGTTCATTGGACTTTTGGCTTAACATTTTTACAAGACATTTGGCTTAAGGCACTCATGGGATTTTTGGCTTTATGTTCTTGCAACCAAGGAATGGTTTAGGACAATTGGCTTAAGGTGTTATTGTGGACTTTTTGCAAATGGCCACGGACATTTGGCTTAGGGCCTAAAACTTGTGGCTTAAGGCTTTAAACATTTGACTTAAGGTTTGGGAGTTGTGCTTTAGGGTTTAGGATGTCTAGTTTAAGGCTTAAAACTTGTGGCTTAAGGCCTAGGACATTTGGCTTAAGGCTTAAGACTTATGGCGTTTGGTGTAGGATGTTTGGTTTAAGGCCTGAAACTTGTGGCTTAAGGCACATGACACTTGACTTAAGGCTTGTGACTTGTGACTTAAGGCCTATGACTTAAGGTGTGGGACATTTGGCTTAGGGCTTGGGACTTGTGGCTTAAGGCCTAAGACATTTGGCTTAACTAGAACTAGCTGACTAGTATCAAATGTGGTTTCACCCATAGATTACAACATTACAACTCCATCTCCAATGTCACATTGTAAAATCAATGATCATTCAATCAAAAGAAAAAAGATTCGAACCCTTAACCAATGGTTTTGGAGACCATTTTTCTACCATTATGAAGAAAAACTTGCAAAAATCACCCAGTTCTAAGTTAGGTTGGCTAATTTGTGCACCGTGAACATTAAATGAAAATGGGACTACCTCGTATTTCAATACAATTTGTCACTACCATGAATCTCCATAAGAAAAAACCCAATTCTAAAAGGGATGCTAAGATTTCCTTCATAAAATAGAATGTCCCATAGTGTAGATACGCTTATCACCAAACATTTTGGCAAATCTTTTTCAATTTTTCTCCATTTGTAATGATTTAAAATGTTATAGAATTACTTTCTCAAGCTCTACAAATCATCTTCAAAATTCGAAGCCAAAGGAGGAAAAAAATTAAAAAAATAAAAACGTTTTTTCAAATTGCAAAACACATTTTCTTTGATTTTTTTCATTTTGACCCCTCCTGCTTAATCAATGCATAACTTTCTCACTTCTAGTCCGTTTTTGTTGATTTCTAGTGCAACGTATGCGCCAAGATAAGGACTCCATCTATTTTTAGACACCATAAACAATGGGACCTTCCTACAAAAATGGCAAACAAATCATACCTTAAATGTTTGAATAATGACCTGCCTACCCTACTCTTAATGTTGCAAATCTTGTAGTGATCATATGTTAAGACATGTTTGCATGTCCCTTTATGTATTTGAAACTACAATGTTTAATATTAATATCCCTTAACCTACACATGTTAGGCCCACTATGTCCTTCAAGTCCTATACCTTAATGTCTTAAGATTGGAAAAACTTCAAAACCTAGGCCTTGAAATCCTCTTGTCCTAGCCCCTCAAACCTTATGGTCCTAGGGTGTGCAAGCTAGTTTAAGTCTTTAATTCTACTTGTTGCCCTTTACAAGCTTCACTATTTGCATTTTTTCCTTAAGGTGAGTGGGGGTTGGGTCTCTAAGTGTTGGGCTAATCATTAATGAGATTTGATTATAGCAATAATGTTGAAACTTTTAGTCTTAAGTTTTAATGGATAATCTTAATTCTATTAGATCACTAAATCATTAATGTGCACATTGCATAAGCTTTTAGGTTGTAGATTTATAGCTTGCAATCTTTTTATGTTTTGGAAATTGCATTTTTTGTTTTAAATTTTTTTGGTTTGGAATTACAATTCATGCTTGCAATTTGTGTGAGATCTTTATTCCGTGGTGTTTTGTAGCAATTTTGTTCATTAAGTTTATACTAATTATAATTATGTGTCAAATGTGACTAGAATTTGTTAACACCATCAAGTTCCTAAGACTTATATTATGGATTCTCAATGGCATGTGCCTTAATAAGGTGTTTTTGTCATTGAGTTCTATTATTCTTTTTAAAATCACTTGTGCATCATTTACATCAATAGTTATTTTTGTTGACACTTTTGTGCAATTGTTTGCAAATCTTGAGTTTCAAAAGTTTTCAACTAACAACCAGACAATACCTCTTTTGAAAGCACCTCCTAACTTTTGCTACAACTATTTCTTTAATGATAAACTACCACCACAAGACCTTGCCAATGTTGGCAATCAAACCCAAGGTGTGTTACTTTAAACCTTTTATGTCCTTGATGTTTGTTTAAATGAACTTTCAAATTTTTTTTGGATTGTATTGCGTCGTATAATAATGGTGTTCCTAAAACTATGGATGCAATTGGAATATCTAACACTCAAAACAAAAAATGAAACAAACTATATATGTTTTCCATTGAAAAATTTAGAACTTATAAGTAACCAAATATACATGGGAAGTATCTATTGTTGCAGATGATGGCTTGATTCATGTTATGAGGTGTGAAACGTTTTCCAAGGTTGAACATAAGGAAAATTTGTTTGTTTTTGAATTTGACACCATGTCTAAACATGTTGTAAAAAAGAAGGCAAAGAGGTCAAAACATGTTAATAAAAGCCAATGGGGTCACTTTATAAAATGATTAGGAGTTTGTTTTTAGTTTTTTTCATATGATTTTTTAAAAAAATAAGATCTTTTGCAAATTTTTATTATAAATACATATAGTTGTCCCAATATATCATAGGTTTTGTGTTAGTCATTGTTAAAAAAAATATGAAAATTTCAAGTGCATAGATTTAACCAAATTTTCCATTTTGTTTTGAAAAATTATCATAATTTCAAATGTTACCAAAATATGATAACTACTATAGGTGTTACTTTCTTGTATCATAATTTACAACTTTGTTTAATGTTTACTATACATTTCACCCCATTTACATGTGGTAAAGGACTTTTGAAATTTTGAAACATACTTTGAATGTTTTTAAAATTCACTTCCATAACTTTTTAATTGTGAGTGTTCTTTGAGTGTGGATAGTAGGTTATTATTGTTTAAACTTTCATCATCAACTTTTTTAATTAAAAGAGTTATTTACCCTAGTCCTTTCAAAAATTGATTACTTTTAACGCAACAATTGTTCAAGTTCAATAATCTTTTACTAAAGCCAAAACCCAATATTTAATTTAATATTTGAATTTGAATTCCTCCACAATCATAATCATTTAACACAACTTGGAATGATTAACAAAACTATAAAGTGGTAAAATAAAAACATATCTATCATGCTTTGAAAACTTGAAAAACTCCCAACATTTGTTTTGGCTCTTATTAAAGTGCTTTGACCCAAAGGCCAAAATGAAAGAAGTTAAGCATGTGAGTTCTTTTCTAAAGACTCCCAACATGCTCAAAACAAAGCTACCTATGCAAGTATGGTGAAGGATAATGTTTTGCATTGTCTAATGAAAAAGGACAATAATGATGATAACCAGAAGCTTGTCCAATTCACCAGTATTTTGATAACTAAAATCAATGATTAACTTTGAAGGTTTGAAGTTTTTGTTCAAGCAATGTTATATTGAATTGTGATGAAATCACAAGCTTGAACAACCAATCTTGAGCTAATGTGCATTTTTATGTTGTTTAAAACTAAAGGAAGGTATTTATCTTCTTGTCTTTGGAATGTTTGGTTGATGGTGTAAGTGCAAACAACATGAGGCCCTAATCACATGGGGTACATTGACCAAGGAAATGTGGACAAAATAATTGTTTCATTTGAAGCTAATGGGGTAGTTGTGTTTAAAGCATTTGCATTAGCGTGATAATGTAAATATTTAAGAGAAGTATGTTGCACCCCACATGATGAAGGTGTATTATATGGCACATTGCACAAATTTGGTAGTGCAAACATTGAACCACAAGTGTCCTCTATTCAAGGCAAGAATGTTTCCTTTGACAACTAAATGCATATTTTGTCCATAGCCCTACATCTTAATTCAAAAACTTGTAGAATTGATTGGGACAAAAGAAAACAAAATTTTGAGGAATGTGTGCACTAGGTGGATCAATATGCTAGTTCCAACAAAACAAGTGATGGAGGAGTACCACAAATTGATGTTGAAGATAAGGTTTGGTACACCAATAAAGATTAAAATTGTTGTTAACTTGAAGCACTTAATGGATGTGGAAGTTTTGCTAGGTTTGTCATGCATACTTTTATTGTTGGAACTAGTGCATAACCTTATCAAATTTTGATAGATGCAAGACATCTTTGTGTGTGATTTCATTGCTACAATAAAAAAATGCCAAAACAATGTTTATATTATGTATTTGAACCCAACCATGGTTTTCAAGTCCTATGTTTCACAATTTCAATTATTTAATAGAGGTTAGTCACAATGGCATCATGATGGAGTTGATTACGGATCCAACCACAAACACTAATCATTTACCTTTTGATAGTTCAAGGTAACACATATGGGCTAGGCATAAGGATGTGACATTTTATTTATATGTGTTTCATATATGGTATAGATGCACAAAAATCCATGTCTAAACAATACAAACCTATATAAAACAATTTCACATCACTACTAGTACCAAATTGTGGCCTATAAGTTTTTGATAATCCCAAATTCTAGAGTATATCAAAGCAACAAAACATTTTGTTGCCCAAATGATTAGAATTGTGGAAGATGAAAGTTGTTTTTTAACATTATCCTTCATGAAAAATAAGTTTCGTAATAAGCTTACTAACCACTTCAATTTAATAATGCACATGTTTGTTCAAAAGTTTTTCATATCATAACACTTCCTTTACAACGATGCCATTCTTGTTTGGAAAAAGGCCAATAATTGATATGGTTATAACATGTGAAGGTTTGTGTTTATTTTTTGCAAGATGCTTGATGGTTTTTGTGTGCTTAAGTTTGCTATTACAATTTGGATTATGTTCAAATTCTTAACCCTTAGAGGTTCAACATTTATAATTTTACAAAGGAACAACATTGATACATGTCTATTGGGTTGAATGGGTGGTTGGTTACAATTTTTTTGTTATGTTTTTTGGTGCATGTTAATGTGTTTGGGTGGGTTGCATGGGTTGTGGATGTAAGCACACACCCATTACAAAAGGAAAATGCTATGGTTCTATTCCCATGGATGTGGATTGACATTGTGCATGAGTCTTGTAGATTTGTAGTGACCAATTAAATGGGGTTGGGAATCCAAGTTGGGGGGGGGAGTTTATTCACAATTGGTGTACTAGAAAAAAGGAAAAAAGATTTCAAGACTTTTGTGGGGCTACTTTTTACAAATAACATTTATTTGAAACAAATTTAAATGAAAAATTGTTTAATCCAATTTTAAATAATTCTTGTGACAATGGTGAGTTTTCACATTCATACATATTGTGTACGAACATTTTGGTTTATAGTCATAATCACAAAAAATCTCAAAAAATCCCAAAATGAGTTTCAATGGACAACCCAACATGTTTTTTGGCAAGATTATTTCCTGCACATGTGACCTATACCTAAAGTTAGACATTTTGAACCCATTGAACATTTTTTTGGGGTCAAATGATTAAAAAAATGAGTCCTCTGCTTTGTAGCCCTTTCTTTCAAAATTTTAATAATCGGACATTTTTGTATGATTTGGTTTTTCATCAAATTCATCTAATGAACATGTACTTTCATAGAAAGGGGCATGTTTTTATTTTATAATTTTTTTGAAATCAATTGTATGATTTTATGCATTCCTTTTGATTCTTTTTTTCTTAAAACTACAATTTAGACACTTGATATAGTTAATTTATAGGATTCAATTTGACATTTACATAATATCCAAATTATTTTTAATTATTTTTATTAATTAAAAAAATCATTTTATTTATTGGCATACATCAATCCATTACAACAATAATAATCTAAGATTTAAAAAAATCCAAAGTTGTCCTTTGTAGTCTTTAAAAATTTAAACATTTTTTTTTGGTACCCCAATTGTGAATGGACTCAAGAAGGTTGCAATTTTTGTTGTAACATGTCACTTGTAAATTGTAAGGTTCGTTTGTGCCAAAAATAATTAGTTGAATGACAAGTGAAAGCTTTGAATATCCATTTAATTAACATAAGGAAACCCCAAGTAACCATTCAATCGACCCAAAAAAAATCAAAAAAATCAATTAAATGATATGCTTTC
>Ga0209208_10005366_pt1 | contig 17889 bp, 10 predicted proteins | sample S1TSphfallax_3_FD_187694 | JGI IMG/M metagenome (GOLD analysis project Ga0209208, IMG submission 187694) | Host-associated microbial communities from peat moss isolated from Minnesota, USA - S1T2_Fd - Sphagnum fallax MG (SPAdes) (version 2) | ecosystem: Host-associated > Plants > Peat moss >... | reverse complement strand
TCACCTAAAGAAAGGGGAGGTAAAACCCATAAAACACCAAGCCTAGGACAACCCTCCCCTGCAGTCAGCCTGCTTCGAGATGGAGGCAGCCTGCGCTCTACCCGAGAGTCCGCAACCCAGCACGCCCCACCTCCACCCCACCTCCACCCCACGTTTTGCCCCCACCAGCATCCAAGGGGCAATGAACCCACTCAGAGACCTTACAGAAAAGGTGACAATCACTGGTCAGCCTCATCCGCTTCATGAACGGGTTTGTAGCAGGTCAGCAGATTCAGCCCTGCATGGTTCTGCATAAAACCACGCAGCATGGTTCTACATGTTTTTAAAATTCCGCACAAGAACTTAGCAATATCCTTTTAAATTTAAGAACTATTTTATGTTTGGGAGCAGCTCAGCAGATTCGAACTCTGAATCTTCCAGGTCAGAACATGCTACAGAGCAGCGTTTCTGTTACTGGCGAATTTTCGCCAAATCCCTACCTGAAAAATACGATTTCGACCTATAGGAAGGATTTTCCATTAAAAAAATGACACAGATTCGCCAGATTTCAAAAAAAAATTACAAATCGCCAGATTTTTATTATTAGTTCTAGTAAGTAGCCAAAACTATAGAAAGGATTTGATTTTTTCCTCCTTACATATTAGTACATGTGGCCCACTTTCCAGATGATAGCCACCTTGGCTACATCACAAAATTGGAAAAAGAAACCCTGCCACAGAGCACTGGCATAGATTCCGACACTGGAAAATGCGTGCTTACTTTTCTATTTCATCAACTTCCGCTGCGAAAAAGTCAAACCCTGCGCCAGAACAGAACCACGCGGTTCTCCGGCGGGGTGCCCGGTACACTGGAAAGGATTATGGATAGTGCTCGATGGGCCGCAGGTATTTTGCCGTTTGCTTTGACTTATAAGTACAGATTCGTATCATGGGCCCAGTGCAAGGGAATAAAAAGTTGCCGTGTGTCCTCTTCACTTGTATTGGCCTAGGGCTAGAGGCTACAAACAGCATGGAATTCCACTGCTATTTTGGTTTTCATTTAATTGAAAACGGGTGTTAGTTATTACAATTCCTTTGGATCCATAAGGATGCAATCTTTTGAGACTCAAATTTTGGAGCTGCTTCAAGAAATTAGGCATACAGCCAACTTTAGATAAGGGCTTTTCAAGTGTCGAGATCTAGTGATCACTAAAAACCACTCCTTAAAACATCTGGTGTGTGGTATTATAGCATTAAAAAATGTTAATTGCACATGTGGGTATGTGCAATAATCATCAGTATTAAATCCTCATCATATGCTTTGAGACTTAGGTAAATGAGAGTTTCATAACAATCAATATAGGAGAATTACCTCATAGATTGTACACATTGGGATCTTTGAAACATCATAGGATTTATGTTGGACAAATTCATCCAAGGTTAAGAGGTGGTTGATTTGCAAATGGAGATAAGTTGTTAATCTAATTTACAGCTTATCAACATACTAAACAAAAATGGGGATCAATTAGGTTGACTTATATGTTCCTAATGTGTTTAAGTTATAAGATGAAGATGTCAAATAATATAAAGCCTCATTCATCACATGGTTGGACATTTTGGAAAAGTACTTGCCAACATAATATGATGGAATTAGAACTAATATCTTGAGAAGAAATGATGAGTAATAAAATTAAAATGTGCATTAGGCATATTTGAAGAAATAGAACTAATCATCCATTTCCTTCAAGTATTTAGAGAGGTTCTGCTAGCACCGATTTTTCATTTGTTCATTAAGACTTGGGGGTGAAAGCATGGTAAGTAGAACAAGAAAATGCCATTTCAAAGTGCAGTTTTAAAATGAAATAATTTTTAATATAAATATTAGACAATTATTCAAAAAATAAAGATATATATATATATATATATATTCATTATGAAACCATTGCTCACCTAATTTGTGTAGCATGGTGGACATTTTTTATAAATGAAAGATGTTTAAAAAATTAATTCCATGTTTAAAAATAGAATCTTCAATATATTGAAATGTGGGATTTACATGGATCATGAACTGCACCATTTTTGTTGGAAAACAACTTGCCCTTTAATACTTTTTTGAAATAAGAATAAAGGTGATCATTATGTGTTAAAATTTGACATTACTTAAGGCAAAGAAAGTATTGTTTGGGGGCTAATATTTACCATAAATTTAATTAAGATTTTCACCTTATTTAAAATATTTAATCCACTCTATGCTTAATTTATATTATATTATTGTTAAAATTTTGATATTGTATATATATACATATAAATTGAAGTGATGAGGAATATGAAGGATTCAGAATTTGTTCACATCTTTGTATATATCAAACAAACAACCACTGAGAGAAAAGACAAACATATAAAGACAACCTAGTTGTCAAGTTGAGGAGGAATCCTAAACAACATTCACTAATTCATCTTGGAAACTTCCATATCTCCTTCATATACTAATCCCCCCCCCCCGCCCCCCAAGACAAATGCTCAAATGCACAACGTTAAGAAACTAAGGGATGTGGCTTCCTCAAGATTTTGATGAAAAATCAAGAAAACGTTTTATGCATGAGGCTTTTTTCTGAACTCTTTTGCATTGATATAGTCTAGCTACATGAATCAAATAGCAATTAATTCAAAATTAACCTTGTTTAACTTGAATATTGATATAATATAACAGGTACACATTCAAACTTTCAAAATGTATTTTTTTTTAAATCGGATTTAAATATGTTTTTGTCAATCCATTGCACATGCAGAATTTCCCAATACTGATGAAAGAAAAAAAAAACAAAAATTCCCTGAACTCAAAAGGTATTATCGTTTCAAGACATCACAGAGAATCGAAAATATCAAAATGCTTATATTTAGAAAAAGTGTTGGGTAAGCAAGAAATTAATTAGATGAAGATTCTTTTTGAAATGATCAGCCAGCTTTTTGGGAATCTAGATAAAATTAAATATAAATATTTCACATGATAAAATAATCTAACTATAAAATATAGGAGCCATGGCATCATTTTTGATTGAAAGATTTGGCACATGTTAATTTAGATATTGGTAAGGAATAAAAGTGGTGGAAGTAAATGATTTACCATGTTATGATGTAAGCATGTGTAATGTATGTAAGCATTTGTGAATGTGTGGCCTCATTGAGATCCAATCTGAGGTTTGAATGCCAAATCAACCATCCTGGTTGATATTGAGTTCAACTAATCTTATTTTGATTTTTAATTGTAAATTCTTCTTGTTTTGTGCAAAGACAGATATGTGGAAAAGAATTTTCCAAATTACTAGTAGGTGAAAAAGGTCATTTTATCCAGCAAACAGTAATTTAAATTGTTTAAATACAACATCTAAAGATGATGAACAATATTGTTTGAACCCGTATTACAAGGGTTCTGATTTGTGGTATAATAGTTTTTTCATTGCCACAACAATTGATCCCACATATGGTTTGAAAGCTTATGTACTACTATAACACTAATTTGCTCCCACACCCAATGCCGAAAAAAGGAGATTCTCAACAAGATTACCTTTATTTTTGTTTACATGATTATCAAGATAATTATCTAGACAATATCATTGAATCAATGGCCTTCCCAAACCTTGCTAAAAACAACCATAATTGGAATTCTTATTTGAACAAATATTTGAAATTTTATGCTAGGTGTGAAACTAGATTATAGGGATTTCATTCAAATGAATTAAATCAACACAACTAAAAAACTTGGAATAAGAATCTGAGTTCAATATGCCAAACATGACATTGTTGGATTGTAATTTAATATCCTTTTCTAAAGACAAATTTGATAGAATTATTTCATTGCCTGAAAAGCAAGACACATTGACACGATGTGAAACAGAAGATCATAATCCACTTTCAAACTAAGATACATTGTCAAATCTACTTATAATGGGATTTTGAATAGGTATTTTAAGTGTATTAAGTGGATTTATGTAACAGAGTAGTCTACAATTAACTAAATACATGATGTGATGAGAGAGTGAATGCACGTTCTATGAGAGAGCTTAATGTTTGCTCACTGACCTATCTACACTGGCTTCTCTGGGATTGAATTGTGGTTTCATTACACGAGCTGTAATGGCATCATCAAACAAATCTTGACAATGGCCAGTCTCCAATTGTGAATCATCTCTCTTGAGATCACTTATTCCAAGGGAGAGGTTCTTGATTAGGGTTCAAAGTTGATCAAATCATTGCTGAATCAGAAAACAACCTGACCTAATGCCCACTTTACACTAGGACTCAAGGCCAATGTTAAACTCAAATCAAGGATTCCTATGGGTGCAAAAGTTGAAATCGGCCCCAAGGGCTTTGCACTATGGGTCAAGGCTGAAATACGAAAAATCTTTTCAATATGCCCCAAGTAACTAATAAATGTTAAACTTTATGGCCTTGTATTCGCCCCAATGCTGAAAAAAGGATACATACCACGGAATTTGGGAAGTCAATTTGCAACCCTTGGGGCCAATGTTCCAGGATTTATTAACATTAAAGACGTCAATGTTTCAGCCTTTATTAGTAACTTAGGGCCAAACAAGGACCCAAAAATGTTCAAAGTTCGCCCCAAATATTGTGAGCCCTGACTCCCAATGTAAAGCGGGCCTAAGTCATTTTTAGAAAAAATTGTGATTTGAAATGTAATTACATATATTAAAGGATGTCTTGAATGAAATGAAGTTTTCCATCCATCCATCCATCTCGTCATCCATCCATGGATGGCATCATACAGAGAAGAAAACCCTGGCAAAAATAAATAATCCCCCCCCCCCCTCTTTTCGCATGTGTCGATGTCTAAGAAAGGCATGCCAGGCCCAAGGGGGTCTGATATCAATATCAGACCAAAAGGGTCAAATATACCCTGACGTGCACCTAGAAAAACCTGAAAAGCGCTGGCAAAAATAGCCATTGCAACTGCCATCCCGGCACCAATAGCCAGGGCAACCTTCCACAACACCCATGGGTCTTTTTTTTTTCAAAAAGAAAATTTCATCTCTAGGACCACCCTTTTTTGAACCTCCCATGTGAATTTTTTTTTTTTTTAAACTCTAAAAAAAAGATCCCATAGGTGTTGGTTGTGGAAGTTGCCTTGGCTATGGGGCAAATGGCAACAGTTGCCATGGCTATTGTGGCCAGGGCAATTAATAGTGGTGACCCAAACTATGTTTACCCTTCATGTAAGGTAAATGTTTGAGAGTATGCCCAAGGGTAATCACCTAGAAATATTTAACACATCCAATGTGCATTGTTTAAATTCTCCCTCCTTCCCACCAATGAACGTCAAAAATTGGACTTTGCAAAATCATTGATGATGCACCCACACTTGATGCTAAGTTAGTGTTGAATGAAAATCTAGGTGGAATCCTAGGTGGCACCCAATGTCAAATGGATGATAACATAATGCTAAGTGAATGTTAGCTTTAACATAAAATTTTCATGATAAATAACTTTAGTCCTAAATGACTGGCATGATGTTAGGGGATTCAACACTAAAGTCCCTAACACCATATGTGAATGCACCTTGACTACCTTACCTATTTAAACAATGAAACTATGGTACTACCTTTTCAGGTTCAACATTAATGTGTCGAATAATTAATATAATTTGAAGATTCCTATTGGGCGCTTGAGTTTTTGATTTTGAAAATTTTGGCATGCAAGGATTAAATTCAATAACAATATTAATGATTTCATCAGTTTGTAGTTGTAATTTTGTAATATTTACCGTCAAATACACACCTGTGCATTAAGCACGGGGTTCACACTAGTCTAATCTTAAGGCACATTGTTGTGAGATCATCTCTACCCCGACACTGGCAAACACCCCTTTTTTTAGAAGAATTGATGATCTCAGGTGTAATGTAATCTTAAGGCACTTTGTTGTGAGAGCATCTCTACCCCCACACCGGCATACAACCCTTCTCATTAAATCTTGCAGCACTATAGTGAAAATCTTGCTACTCTCCAGTTTTAATGGTGGATTTTGTATAGCGTACGTCCTTTACTGTGTGACCATTGAGCGCGGTCCACACAATAAATCCCTGACAGCAGGACTTACACTGCGTAACAGCTCAGGTAATGAATGCTTTATGGAATAATTCTCTCTTTCTCAGTGATCTGATTGGCTTACGTCTTCCACTCTAAGGATCTTAGGGAATAATGCTATCTATCCAAAAGAACATTTCGTAAGCCTGATTACAACAAAGAGTCCACCCTCGAAATACACTAGATATTTTCTCTGAGGTTGTTACGCAGTGGTCATTTTAACCCTTTTAAAACCAATTTTCTACTATGAATTTGGACAGTGACCATTACTCTCGACCATATGTAAAGACATAAATGATCTTTCAGTGTTTAAAGGGGCTTTTATAATATTTGTGGGTGTGTACAGTGATCAATAAACAGTATTGTATTATAAAGTATTGTATTCTAAAATGAAGGAGTTGTTCACTATTTTGGGGGTGGAGATGCTATGAGAACGTAGTTTCTAAATTTGAAACTTTGGAAACACGCCTTCAAAGTACTAAATAAGAGATTGCACCCCCAGAATAAAATTATAGTTTGGTTCTCTCCTTTTCGCCTTATATAAGGTTATGAAAGTTCAACTTTGGGCAAAGGTTCTGAAACACAGTGTGTTGCTACAGGGAATGTGTTCTTAGCATGTTTCCATCAAGTTCCCAAATAAATTCCGGAAAATGTTCCCAATAGCTCCTGGGTTTCCTTCTACATGATTTGCCCAAAGTTCAACTGCCCTGTATATAAACTAAAAAGGTCAAATCAAAGGGTGGACATTTGTTTCTATTTTGCAACTTGGGTCCAAATAGGTGCTTCTATTGGGGGCATGCTCAATGTTCCAAAAACATTTGCTGATGGGCCAATCAATATGGCTCCTCTATAAAAAAAACAAATTAAAGTTGTGAGGGCAACCATGATCCGATTAATATGAATCACACGATACTATATTAATTAATAGACTAATCATGTCAACAGATAATTCGGAGATAAATGGTGAAAACATTAAACAGGCCAAAGGAAATGAATGCAGTCAGTCCAAAAGTACTGCTGCGATTTTTTCCTCCAGTCTGCCCATTTGCACGGTTTATTTTCACCTTGTCATGCCTAGGCATGTTTGAATCCATGTTATGAACACACTAGGAGTATAAATGGGTATGTACCGCATTGGCATGTTATGTGAGGTTACAAGTGCAAAACATGCCGTATTATATGAGGTTACTAGTGCAAAACATGCCTGGGTGTCACTTGAGAAAATATGGATGGGGCAAATCTGCAGACTCTAGGAAAAAATAGCAGCAGTACTTTTGTACTGACTAGATTCATTTCCTTTGGCCTGTTTAATATATTCCGATAAGTGGCGGTCCCAGAAAGGCCCATTCAAAATAGCAGCATTGGTTAGATCTGATCTTATTGTCTAATGAGGTCCATGAAGACTCGTCTAGAGACTAGTGCACCTGCATGTCAATTGAACTGTTCGACCTCAAAGGAGTCAGTCCCAGGGTTTGTTTTTTTCAAATCTGCAGTGTAGCGGGGGTGCGAGAATCCCAAGTCCAAATGAGACATAAATGGCGACAGTTTAATGATTTGGCCATTAAAACTGTCGCCGCAGACAGCCCTGTGGCGACACTCTCTCCAAACAACTCTAATACTGTCTCACTTTTCGCAATTTCTTTTTCAAAAAACAGGCCATTCTCGCCAGATTTTGGAGGCAGTGTCGCCTTTTGGCGACTTTTCGCCAAAAACAAATCACTGGCAACGACCTTTCACAGTTGCAACCATACGTTACTTTTGGAATCATATGGCCTTTTCTACTGCGATACAGCTGCCTCCAACTACGGCTTTGCCGATTCCATTGGTTGGATGTGCAACTAGGCATTCAGATTTACCGATACTTGAAGGGCGGTAGCGCAAAGAAACGAACACCCTGGTTGCTACTTTACAAATTGGGTCTGAGAGGTGCGCTGCTTCTTCATGAGAGGATACAAGCTGAGCTCACAATAAAGCTTTTTCTGTATGCATGGTTTGCTTGAGAGGGTACTAGATTCACAGGTGAAGCACGGAGTGACAAGGTTAAGATCATCTGTTATTTGTGGTTTGCATCCGTGGACAAACAAATGGAAGTCTGGATGACCACGTTGTTGTTGATTGCAGTACTGCTGGAAGCTCTAGTGTGCAATCTGTCCACTGTCCCAGGCGTGTCAGCTCAAACTCAAGGTTTGTGGGCCATTCATACAAACCGTCTCTGATTTGTGCACCCTTTCGTAGTATGAACTATGTACCGCTCGTGTTCCACTTTTGAAAATTAGGTAACTCTCAATTCCCTTGTATGCACATGTTTCTTTGAGTACGATATACAAAACTGAATTTCCTAGCAAAATGCGATGAAACTTGAAGAAAAGCTTGAACTAGTGTTCAAAGAGTTTGGATTTTTTTGTGGAGATGTGAATCAACATTATCTCCTAGTATTTTGACGAAATATCAATTCTAGGTCTCAAAGTTGTGTCCAAAGGTTGATATTTGAGGCCACGCATCGTACCTTTTTGAACAAAAAATAACTATAACTAACGCATTAACCAAACAAGGTGCGAATCAAGTAGGCAAACTCGTTGGCAACTGGCTTCGCAAGATGTTCGGTACATAATCAACTAGTCACAGGTTTGGTCCAGCTTCGTTCTTCAAAGATCTAAGGTTCACCACTTCAGGTCTCAGAACGCCAGTGGCCTCAAGATATAATTCAACATGAGTTGACATCATTTTTTTCATGTTGGCATGTAGGACCCATCTTTGTCGACTGTGGTTCAAACGCTAGCTATGTTGACAAAGTCACAAATATATCATGGGTCCCTGATGCACCATATATAACATCTGGTGTAAACGGATACGTCCCTAGTGCCCAAACGAATTATTCAAGTTTCTCCGAATTCACAACCGTGAGATACTTTCCTGATTCTCGTCCCAAAAATTGTTACACCCTTCCAGTATCGCCAAAACAAATGTATCTAATCAGAGGGACATTCTTCTATGGTTCTTATGACAATGCCACCACACTTCCCAGCTTTAAGATGGGTATAGACGGGGATATTGTTGCCAACGTTACCTTTCACGACGCTGATACATTTGTGTATCATGAGTTTAGTTATCTATCTCAGCCGACTTCTAACGTGACGTTTCTATGCCTAATACGAGACTCCTCTAAGTCTGTTCCATTTATTTCTGCAATATCTTTATCACAATTGTCAAATAATTATTATGCTTATGCAGATTACTTCCCTGAATATTTCCTCAAGACAAAATACAGGTTAAACTTTGGTGGAAATGGAATCATCAGGTATGTCAGCTAAATGATGTTGATTCCAAAATTGCCCGTCGTGTTCCTAATCAAATTGTTATAACTTCGTTTGTGAAGTGGGGTTTAAGTTACTTCTCGAAGAGTTCTCACCCAGTATCATTGAATAATCACAGCACTTGGAAATGCTTCCTGATCAATGTAAATAAATTATCTCGAGTTTGTTGAAGTTTCAAACACACTAGATATTAATGATCATTATACTGAATCCGCATATTGCATTTATGTTTGATGTGGCATAATCCTACTGGCTCTGAATCCTTTGGTAATGATTCCCTTGACCTATGGTTGATTTGCCTGCAAGTAATCGTAGTTTGCTTATCGTTCTATTTTTATAGCATTTTCCGTTATTGCAGATTTCCCGATGATGATTATGATCGATATTGGTTTCCCGTGCGAGGGTCGAATTCAACATTTCTAAATAGTACCAATTCTGGGCTGCAAATTTTAACGGCTAACCACTCAGTCTTGTCGGCGTCTGAAGTGGATTATCCCCCTAACGCAGTCATGCGTACTGCCCTAACCGACAAAAGTGGCAACATGACAATCTACTTCCCAGATACTAACAGCTATCAAATGTATATGTTATTTTACTATGCTGAATTAGATCCAACTGCAAATGCTACTTCACGAACATATTATGTAGAGGTAGCTGATAATAATACCATCTTAATAAACCCAATCCTCAACAAGTCTAGTTACTATCCTAATTTCGTGTTTTATTATGGCTTTTCGTATTACGATGGATGGAATATTCTTCTCTATCCAGACCCCACTAGTCCTTTGGGTCCCTTGGTGAATGCCTTGGAGTCCTTTGAAATCGAAGGCCAAATGGTTACGTTGACAAATCCTCAGGACGGTGCGTTAATCATCTGGTTGTGAGTTCTGGTTTTTGGTTGTCTTTTATTAATTCTCATCAGAAGACACCCAGGACATTCCACAGGAAGGGAATGATTTTCACATCTCAAATTAACATGTCAGAGAGAATTATCCATAATGCAATGTAGTTACTATGCTAAATTTAGTGGTGGATCTTTTAACATTAACTTCTATTTTGTTCGGCATTGCCCTTCAAAAAAATCTTCAATTGCATCATAAGGGCTGACGACGAAAACAATGGTTTTCCATTATGAACCACATTACATTACCGAAACAAGGATAAACTACATTCCATAATTTCTAAATTTTAATCTACCAAATTATTGGCTCAAGTATTGCTGAAGGTTGTGACAACTAACAGAAACTAATCTGTGATATGCATGTAGCACTTGCTATTGAGGAGATAAAGTCAATCTACAACCTTACTGATTGGGGCGGTGATCCATGTCTTCCAATTCCGCATCCTTGGGTTACATGTCGCTTTGACAGCAATTCCATCCCTTCAATTACAGCCGTGTGAGTAATTTTCCTATTCAACTATATAGCCATTTTATTGACGTTGTAGAAGATCCTAATACTAAATGATACATCCAACTTTCATTCACAATATTTGTGTCAAGTTAAAATCTTTCTTCATTTAAATATGGAAACAATGACAAGGGCCATTATCAAATTTCAATGACAATTATTCATATAACCTAGTCTAAGTAATAAGATGATTATAGAATCTCGTAGTATTTCATCTTACAAAATTCTAGCTTGAAATTTGTTTAGCCCATTTCCAAAGAATGAGGCATGGAAACAAGTTTTATTTAATTTGCCTTTTTTTTTAAACAAATTTTCAATACCTTAATCACAAACAAATTTTCAATATCTTCTCCACGAAATGCATTTTAATTTTTTCCAATTGAATTTGAATTCAATTCATAATGCATGCAATGTCATTCAATATTTTCATCCTTTTTTTCATCCATTGATCAATTGATCAGCACTATTAGTGTTAAACAATGTGGAGCCCTGAAGTTTGATTAATATAATTATTTATGAAATACCCCAAATTGGTGGTTTAGGCCTAGTTTTGCCAAAACTAGAGACTCAAAAAGAAGTTCGGTTGAAAACAGTATGAAAAGCCCAAGGGACAAAACTAGTTTCAGACCTAAATTGGTCTAAGGGAAATTTCACCCCCAAATCTGGATGTTCTTTGCTTGTGCCTTGGTTGGCTCATATTCTTTATGGGATTAGGCCTTGTGAAAATAAGATTTGCAATCTTCTAAACTGATACCTTCTTTCATGGAATGGTACCCAATTTCCCTCACTTTATATACACAAACAAATTGAGGATGAACAAAGGGTTAGAGGGTCAAATCGGAATGTGACTTTACAGATAACAGTTCTGCACAGGGCTGCACTGTAAGGCCCAGAAAGGGCACCGAATAGTGTTGAATGGGGGGGGGGGGTATTTAGGCATGTTGCTAAACCAACCCGCATAAGCTACTGAAAACTTGTAGACCAAAGATGGCTAATCCTATTTCACTCTAGTCTAGGGTCATGTAGTCTTTCTGAGACACACCAACAATTTTTGTTTATATCTTCAAGTGCTGACCTAGTTCAAGTCCCTTGGCTCAGAGACATGAGCTCTTTTAGTAATATTATCATACTAGTGATTAGCTTGCCACCAATGATAATCTAATTTTAAATTGTCATGTAACCTAGGGGCCCACAATGATTCCTAGGGATTTGAAATACTATGCAAAATAGTTTACAACTTAGGGGTTATTTTCTCACCTGTGACATTTGGTCACTTTTAGTGTTTCATAGATCATAGCAAGATTTATTAATCTACACTGGAACTGGCGATTAACTGTTCGTTAACTTCTGGTTAATCATCAATTCTAATCACTTCTTTTTCAAAAATACATATTTTGGTTTTGATTTGAGTTCCAACACACCTAATTAAAACCTTGAACCCCATTTTGGGTTTGATTCTTTAAATATATTACTCCAATTTTGAAAATTAGTCCTGATTCTAATGCAATCCTTACTAATTGAAGCCAAAACCAGAACTGGCAACTCTAGCCTGCCAAATGAATACCCACCTAACACAGGAAATAACCCTCTTGTATTTGTTGGTACACCATATACACAAGTTATTCACAGAGAATAACTGTAATTATACTTCATGTCTTATGTTTTGTATGATGTCATTTTTATGAATTTCAACTTGTGTTTAATATTAATCCATCAACATTTCACATCCAGGCAAGACTTTCATATCGTTCATCTAACTTTTTTAAATGGGACCTCATGTTGTGATGTTTGACAGGAATCTTGCCCAGTACAATCTAAGTGGGCCCATTTCTCATGGCTTTAACAAGCTTCTGAACCTCATGCAGTTGTAAGTAACTTTCATAAGCAATAGTACATTGTCTTAGAATTGGTACCAAGTAGGAACGAACATGTGGGATTTTGGTAGTAATAAAAAATAAAAAGATTCTACCATCTTTATTCACAAGACATGTTTTAGAGTTTCCCTCTTGCATTTCTAAAAAATATTTAGAAATGCCCTCTAAAAAACCAATGAATGCACAAACCCCCTATATGATCTTACTCAATAGGATAATGAACTGAGTTCTTCAATATTTATGTCCTTTGTGATTTGTTTGAAAAATGATTTTTTCAACTTACCCCATGGGGAAGGCTTAATTATCTCTTGTTCTTGAGTTTTTTTTAACATCACTAGCTGATTATTAAAAAATTCTCCTTAAAAAAGGGTCTAAATATAATACAATTCTTGTTTAAATAAAGGAAAGTGTGCTTGATTAGGTGGTCAAGTCAAACTAAAGTCTTCAAGTGGATAGTAAAGCAATGTTTGAGGTTCAATCCTCTTGATAACTTGAAAGGGGAAACTTTCTCTTTTTTGATAACAAATCCGTGATGGTCCCGCTTTCCCCTCCAACCACCTAAATCAACAATGACCCAAATTATGGTGCAAATTGTGTCCCTAAAGATAGGGGATTTGCAACCATCTCCCCCATAAGGAAGCTTGTAAATCTTTGTTGGGATTTATTAAAATATGGATTGCGTAGTAACTACAAGCATCTGGTCTTTCATTAAACCCCATAAATGTTGGTCTTATGGTTTGAGTGTAAATGGTAGTTGACGTGCATTCATAAATATTGACATGATCTTACATTTACCAACACCAATTTCTATTTTAAGACCTTTGATCTAACAATAACTACTAAAACATTTGACTCATTATTTAACAACTAATTGGCCATGATGGTAGAGAAAATGGTTTTTATGATAATATATCACTTATCTTTATATGGTCATTGTAAATATTGTAATTTTAATAACTGCATATTGGTTAGTTTTTCAATGATGGTGTGTTTTGATTTGTTGTGCAGGGAATTACAAAATAATGCACTAAGTGGTTCTATACCTATATTGACACAGTTAACTAGCTTAACAACATTGTGAGTATCCACCTTATACAACTTATTTAGTATGCTCTTATTTTTAGATCCATGAATTGGACATGAAGTCAAAGACATGACTCATGGTCAATTGGCACTGACATTTTGTCTTATATACACATTACGTCCCTAAAATATAATTGTTAATTTATTTATCCATTGTCCACTAACCTCATTAATACTTTGTAAACAATAATTAATTTTTTAAAATCGTGCCACTATAGCCTGAATCTTTTAGGAACTATCTAGTGTATGTTATGTTTTTGTATTTTTGTTTTGATAGTTAGACTATGCATTGATTCAGGTGTGACCTTTTATTCTCAGATTTTGAAAAGATATTGTGGAACATTGTTGTGTTTTGATCTACAATAGGAATTTGCAAAATAATTCTCTATCTGGGGAGCTTCCATATTGGTTGGTTCAATTACCGCATCTATCATTCTTGTGAGTACTCTGTTATATAGTTTCCAAGTCAAAAAGGTTATTTGCATGATATTTTGATTTTTAAAAACCAACTTACAAGATTAAACGAATATTAATTCATGATTGAACCTTTAGATAGGACTTTCAAGTTTAGCACTAATTTAAAAATACTTACATGCTTTTTTTTTCATTTTCATATTAGTCACAATCATATATTTGCACAAGCCAAAGATATAAGTATATCATGGCATAATTTGAAATATTTTAAATTTGGATAAAAAAGTCCAACATTGTTAAAAGACTTCAAACACGTTGTGACATTGGACTTTCTATAATGTGGAACAGGTTAGTACAATACAACAATTTTAGTGGGCCTATTCCCCCATATTTCATTCCCAACAATGGCACTTGGACTTTCTTGTAAGTAAAAACCAAAGATCCAAGAATTTGGCACTGGATCTTTACATGACGTTTTTCATGCTTGTGAAAATAAATTCTTTTGAAAATCATGAATCTGTATCCACTATCTTTGTTGTCAAGAAAAGGAATGGTTTTTATTCACCAAATTTGACAAATGTGTGTTTGTGAAAACTTGAAGGTATACTCCAGGAAACCTATTCTTGCAGTCGCCAATATCCAATCCCAAATCTACAAATACCAGAATCATAATTGGTCCTATAATAGGTGGCAGCGTAACACTTGTTGTCATCATTTGTGTCATTGTTTATTTTCAACGTAAAAAAAGACATGGCAAAACCACCAAAACTCATGGACATTTGCAAATGATGAAGTCTTCTCATCAAGGTAAGTGACAAAACATTTGATATTTTCACCTTTTGTAATCATTGTATGTATTTAAAACGTTTTTTAAAAAGCATTTTGAGTGAAAACATGGTAACTTGCACAAAATACTATCCCAAGCAATAGTTTTTCATACTCCCTAACAAAGTGTTTATACCAAAATGGTACAAGAACATAATGATATTTGAAAGATAAAATCACATTCAAGATGTAAATGAACCTCACCTTCTAATTTTTATGATTGTTTTAAAGTTGGATATGATCACTTTGTATTTTGTTTATGTTAATAATGTCTAACAAAATAACTTAACATATCACATGGTGTTAGTACTATCAAAATTTGATGTTTTGAAAACAAAACATTTGTTAACAACTAAAACATCCTAGTGTATTCAAAAACTTATAAAGTGTGTTCACATATATCATATCAATTATGGATAATTTGCCAAAAATCAATTTTTAATGAAATTGTCCATTGAAAGGAGTATATCAAAAATTAATATTTTGAATTTGATGTTTAAAGAGAAAATGTTCCTACAACCATCCTTAAGGGAATCATGTTGTTGAATTTTTTAAAACCTTAAATCCATGATTACTTGAAATGAATGTTGTCAAAAAGTGATGTACATATAATTAACTTTGAATTCAATATTGCAAAAGATGAATAAGTGCATCTAACACTTAATATCTTGAGATATATTAATATATGAACTTGTTTTAGAGTTCCAAATTGAACATTCATCTGTATAGGTGAATGTAGTTCCTTGTAAATATATGTCACATGCTTTTTAACATCCTAATCATTTGATCATGTGAAAAAAAAATCCAAGTTGTTCATCATTAATGCCATTAGTGGAAAAAAAAACATGTCTAGTCACTAGTCCCTTTTGAACACATTGAATATGTCTAAAAAATGTACATTTAGCATGGTTAATTTCACCCTTTTATTTCTTAATATTATTTTATAAATAGTTTGGAATTTGAGAAATTATTAAAAACTAATTTATATGTAAAATGATTAGTGTTGGAATATCATAATTTGGCATGTATTCTATAAACCTTAAAGCTTAATTTTTAATTAATTACATTATGTTTCTTCTTTAATAGTCTTTTGATTATTATCCCAAAAAAATTTAATTCAACAAGTTTTAAATTTTTTTAATAATAATTTATGGTTTTGAAACTAAAATACATATGAAATAAATCACATTTGAAATATGTCAATGAAAATATTGTATATAGTTTTTTCTATTACAAAATGTGGGTGCAGTTCACTAATCCTTGTTCACTAGACCAATGAATTCACTACTTTCCAACTAGTCCTTGTTTACTAAGACCAATGAATTCATTCCAAATCTAGTGAAATCACACAGTGTACAGGGATATCACTAAGCAATGTGAAAACCTAAAAACATGTATAGGATTTTATTTTACTTAAACATGTGCCTCAATAGATAAATTTATCAAAATTATATGAAAAGAAATTTGGGTGGTTTATTGTTTGTTGATTGAATGAATGGAAAGTTATTGGTTTGTCATTTCATGTAAAACATAACTAGACCATTATAAACATATTTTTGTTGGAATTAATGTTATGTATGGCTAATTTGCAACCTATGACATAGGCATACCAACATTCAATTGCATGCAAGCAAGATTAATGACTTAATGTCAATCATGTAGGTGCAAAGCCTTATTCCCTTGATGAAGTTATTGTTGCAACTAATAACTTCAAAACAATGATTGGAAAAGGAGGGTTTGGACATGTATATTATGGCAAGCTTGAAGATGGACAAGAGGTGGCAATCAAAGAGCTTGATGTTAAATCAACCCAAGGACCATCTGAATTCTTTAATGAGGTTTGTAAAAGTTCAAGACTTTTTTTTATGTTCGTAATCAAATTAGTTCAACTTGGTTGTGAGAACAAAAATTTCAACCCATTTATTTATTAAACATATTCCAAAAAAAATTTAATGTTTATATTTGCAACGAGGAGTACTTAATCCTTTCCCTCCATATTTTAAAATGTGTTATCAAAGCATTCCAAAATGTGAACTTTGAATTTTGATTAAAGAATAATACATTAGCATTTTCACCATTTTTTTAAACCTTGATTTTGGAATTATATTATTCATTATCCCTCAAGAATCACCATCTCAAAATTTGAAAATATGCCCCTAAGTATTGAACTTATTTAAGATGGATACTTTGAATACCCCAAAAGATTTAAACTAAAAGCAATTCATGGACTAACAAAATCATACGAATGAATGATGAAACCATGTGGATCCCATGTCCCAAATATTAAAGGACACATACTTAAATCACGTATTTGAAAAAAAGTTTGAATCATGTGGCCCATTGACTTCAATGAATTTGATCAATTAGTTATTTGAAATGATCAAAATTATGGAAGGGTTGACATTTCAAGTATTGATCTTCAAGAACCTTGACCTATGCAATGTTGAATCAATGTGATTGATGTAGGTTGATATTTTATCAAGGGTGAGCCATCGAAATTTGGTATCTTTAATTGGATATTGCCATGAAGATGATCGAAAAATGTTGATTTATGAATACATGCATAATGGCACTTTACGTGACCATTTATATGGTACTATCAACTCTCATTCAAGCTTTGATTTTGAATACTTGATTGACTCATAAGTTCTCATACATGTAAAAACCTCCTTATACATTAGAGAAATTTTTTAAGTGATCATATGTTTGGGTCCTCGTTGCACCCCCTACACCTTATGTTAATCTCAAACTTTGTTGTTTTTAAAATGAAGGAATTCAATTGAATAAAAGGTGAAACTTAATAGCACAATATTTAATGCACAAGATTCAAAATAATTATGGCAAGTAAGCACATTGGTAGTGAAAGTCCTCAACAACAAAAAAAAAAAAAAAA
>Ga0209208_10005365_pt1 | contig 17893 bp, 15 predicted proteins | sample S1TSphfallax_3_FD_187694 | JGI IMG/M metagenome (GOLD analysis project Ga0209208, IMG submission 187694) | Host-associated microbial communities from peat moss isolated from Minnesota, USA - S1T2_Fd - Sphagnum fallax MG (SPAdes) (version 2) | ecosystem: Host-associated > Plants > Peat moss >... | reverse complement strand
GGGGGGGGGGGGGGGGGGGGGGAGAGAGCAGGGAGCCTGAAGGGATGAGAGTTCCAGAGCAGAGTTCGTCGAGGACTTATTATGCAAAATTCTGTGTAGGAAAAGCAACAGCGAAGATTAGACAAACTGGAAGCAAGTGAGTCCCGGCCGGATTCCAGCAGTTACGATAGCACTTCCGTTAGCCGAACAAAACCGAGACTGCCGGATCCAATCTCTGAAGTCTCGCTCATGGTGTCTGCCTTGGCTCAGCCTTCGAGCCTGGTTCCTTCGTCCGACGGCGCAGCAGATTATAGCTATGAAGCGCCCAGCTCAAGCCACCGTGCGTCACCGTCGACTCAAGACTATCAGCAATACGGGGATTTTAGGGCAGGAGAAGGAGGAGGAGAAGAAGGAGAGCAAGTAGCACCAACAGCGGGACAGAAGCGGTTTCGAACAGAGGAGCGACAAGAGTACGACGGAGTACCGTATACACAGCGACTGTGGGTGGACCCTGCGAGAGCAATCGCGGCGGCATGGCAACCGTTAGGAGAGGCAGCGAGGACACGCGCCGACACGGGTACGATATTGGAAGCACGGCAAGGTTACTCTGGATCGATGACACAGCAGCCTCACATCAACTACCATTCTGCGCCTAAGAAATTGCCAGAGATTCGACGACCCAAAGGTGAGTGCGCACATCGCCTTCCCTTGCAGTCCGTCAAGGTCAAGAATTCTTCCGTAGGGTTTTGCAAAATTAGGTTTTCGGGGTTTCCAGGGGATTTGTGACCTGCAGAGCGTGCATTCTCTGCATGGATTCCACTCTGCTAGGATTGTATGAGCCTCTTTCTCACAGGGGGTTTTAGAGAGGAGCTGAATTGTGCTTCAACTGAAAGACTGATTTTTGTGTAAACTGTGAGGTGCAGAAGAAGCAATTACCATCAAGTATGAAGAAAGGGAAGTGCAACTTCAGGAGGAGAGAGAGGCATCATCAATGCAGTCTGTTGAGGCTGGGCCATCTGCAGCAGCTGCACATCAACCTGAAGCACAACCAGTAAAGAAGCGCAGGTATCGGGGAGTGAGGCAGCGGCCCTGGGGGAAGTGGGCAGCTGAGATTCGAGATCCAAAGAAAGCTGCAAGGGTGTGGCTAGGAACATTTGACACTGCTGAAGATGCTGCTTTGGCATATGATGCAGCAGCGAGAAATTTCAGGGGACTTAGAGCTAAACTGAATTTCCCTGACCATCCTCCAAGAGAACCACAAGAGGCATCTCCTCTAAGTCTTCCCTCTTCCACAACAGTGTCATCACTGCCAGTGCCATCTTCAACTGTCATGACACTGTCAACACTTGCTCCCTCCACAACATGGGCAACAACATCATCAATGGCAGGTGGAGACTCAATGAGACAGGTACCCTCAAATATTGGCAACTGGAGTGCTGCTGCACACAGAGCTCCAACCTCTTCCACAAGTCTGCACAACACCCCTTTGATCCCCATGACTAACCGTGCTCAAATGTCTACAACTCTCCCACAGCCGCCTTCTAATTTGCCTCCACCTCACATGACATACTTAAGTCCTGATTCCATGCAACAACTCATGACCTATGACCAACAACAAATCTTGTGGCAAAGGCATAACAGATTTAGATTTGCAGCTCCAACCACACCACCCACAGATTATGGTTTCCCATATCACTCTCAAAATGTATTGCAACAACAACCTAGGTCTTTAAACATGATCCAGTACAGACTTGAACATGTACAGTCTGGCAATCTACAAGGTTCACAAGATCAGCAGGCAATTCCCACCATGCCAGTGAATATGTCTGGGCAGCAGCGACAGCAGGCCAGTGCCTTTGCAGCAGGCACTTCTCAGTTGAGTTTAAGACAACAGCCGGAGCTGTCATATGATCAAATATTTGAGCAACCAGATAATGGGTGGAGCACTGAATCCATGTTGGGACAAAACAGCACTGGGTTGTCACTTGGCCAAGACTTCATTAACATTAACACCTACTTCCCAGAGGAACAACTACCACCTCAACCCTAAAATTGACCTCCATACAAGCTTTACTTCACAGTTTGTATGCAGCATTCAATGAGGCAAGTCAGGTATTGATCAGTACCTCTTGTTTTCTGAAGGGCAGGGTTTTGTGTCCAGGGGTGGTGATTGCACTAACTCAAATTGATTCTCAGCAGAATCCAGTTATGAGTATAGACAGCATAGGAAGTACATACAACCTAGACAGATTCCTGGGGCTGGGATATGGGCAGTCAGTCCTAGAGGATAAAACGTTTTGAATGCCCTGTTGGCACATACACTGTAGGAGCATTTCTTTGTGCAGCTGCTTGAGTTTTGATATGTTGCCAATGAACTTTGACTGTAGCAAATGGCTGAGTCAGCCACCATTCTTTCATTCATTAACAAACAGAATTAGTACTCTTTCACAGGGTAGTTCAATGGCCAGCATAGTGGACCATGAACTCCAAGACTCCAAGGACTGCAGTAAGTACAGGTAACTCAAGAAGATTTTGATTTTGCACTACTTATGAAGCTGTTAATTTTGGGAAAGAGATGATCATGCTAAACCTTTCATACTTAGATTGAGTCAAACTACTTGGAAGTTGCCTGTTGACATGATACTAAAGTTGATGAGATTTCAAACTCAAAATCAAGAGACCATAAGAGCAAGCTGCACCAGGAAGACAGGAAAAGGCAACAACTAGAAAGAACACACTAGAACCAAAACATGGTGAGGAAAAGAATGCCAGTCTCACATGTTCAGTGACCATCAACAGCAACATCTATGATGGTAGCAAAGTCTAGATGTGACATCAAGAAGCACATCTACAAACTGCTTGTATGATGTGTGCACAACTGACATACTGGTATTGTTAAGTTTTTGTTTGCAGGATGCCTACTGTGAAGGTGGACAAGAGAAGATATGTTTCCAAGTACCTTTGTGGCTATGGCTATATTCAGATTCAATTTATCCTGATTCTGTATGTCAGCAATGTAACAGCAGTAACAACCAAGGGAGGAAAAAGAAAGAGAGAGTTAACAGTTGATTGAGATGTTGGAAACTGTCACCAAGAAAATGAAGCCACCTTTCTGTGATGGAGCTCACTACTAGCCCTCTGGTAAATACCAGACTTTCTATCTGAAGTTGGGATAAGGAAAGCATGCCTGGTCTCCCTGCATTGTATGTGTTGAGCTCATTTTGTTTGGTCACCATGCCCTGTAGCAAATGTGCTTCATTCTTTCATTCAGCATTTCACCCACAATAAACAAATGACTGGGAATACAACCCTGTCTTCCATTTCCTTTCAGAAATCTCAGAGAATGCAAAGCATCCCTGCAACATGAACCTCATTCAAGCCTTAACGACTATCCTTATTCAAGCTGCAACAACCTTGTGACAGCAAGTTTCATTTCTGTTAAGCTTGTCCCTGTACAAGAAAGCTTCTAAGCCTAAGGCACAGAGAGGATAGTGGTTAAGGCCTCCTGCACCCTGAACATACCCTTTAAACACATGGCTGGTGACAACTTGGATGCAGAACATCCACCAAAGCCACTGCAGAACATATGTAGAAGATTGCAGAGAAAACTTCACAACAACAACACACATTGAAGATGACTGTTTCTGTCAGTTCCAGCAAAACCAAAACCAACATGACATGAAAAGAAAGAGTGCAATCATAATCTTATGAGCATTCCAACAAGCCTAGCCAAATCCGCTTTCCAAGCTGTTGGAAAAGTCCATAACCTTAAGGAACAGGGCATCAGCATCCCATAGACAATGATGAAGTTCACAACCAAAGCAAAATATATCTACAAGGTTGCAGTGAAAAACCTCCACAATGACACTTCAGAAAAACCTAAGCGAACATGACAAGAATGAGAGCAATCATAACCTTGTGAGTGCCAGTCAGTCACAAATTATCAGCCCTCAGTTTCATCATGAATGGCAGTAATAAACTCTCATCACTCCCCCACTGGCTTCCTCTGCTATCACTCCCCACCAAATTCACCAGCTCCAGCTGACATGTTCAGATAAGTACATGATCATCTGCTCACAATGAGCAGAACTTTATGCTGAGTTGGTTTCTGCTGCATTTCTGAATGAAACAGGTAAGCATTCAAAGATTCCTTCCTTAGGGAGAGCCTTTCTAGAGTGGAAATGGAAATGGAAATGGCTCCAGTCAGTTTAAAAAATAACAAATGAACAGACTAAACCAGAAGCAGTGGACTCAAATCTTGCAAAACCTGAAACCCCCAATATAAACCCCAATAAAACAAACAAATCTCAACCACAACTTGATCCACCTTTGGCAAAACAACAACCACCACAACAACAGCAACAAAAATACAATAACATACGCAACAACATGCGACACAATTTCTCCTCAAGCAGAAATTCAAAACTTCAAGCAATGCAAAAAGATTCAGCCAAGACTTCAAAATCTTTTTTTGTCACAAGAAATATGCAGATCCAGAGATGAAAAATAAACAAGAATGATGAATGGATGGGTTATCCAACATACTTACTACTGAGATTGAAAGCGTCTTTGCCTGCAAAATCCACTGGGAGAGAGATGAAATTCCCTCAAAGCTCACCTGCGTACAAAAACATGACACAAAACTGATGAAATAACACACACACACACACAATCAATCAATCTCTCTCTCTCTCTGCAAAGCAATGCAAGAAGAAGAAGAAATATCGGGTCGAGGATTTGGTGCTAGATCCGGGGCCAGTTTCATTTCACAAATGACCTAAAAACACATACTCGTGCACAGATTCTTGTGTTGGTTGCAGTCTATGTGCCGACAGAAAGCAAGAAATTGCAACCTCCCAAATCCAAAGCAATCTTCCCCATCCAACAACAAGCTACAATTATGTACAACCACACACCAAGAAACTAAAAAAACGAAAACGAATAATAGAAAAACATTATTGAAAGTTGGGATCTCTCTTTTGAAAAAAGTTATTCCATGAGTGTCAGGGTTTTTTTGTGTTTTGATTTTGCAATGTAGCAAAATTGGCAATCATCCACAAGATGGATTAGCCAAATTTCGATAAAGGTCAGAAATGAATGAAAGTGAATTTTTTTTCAAGAATCTTGCTATATTTTGTGACCTCCTCTGGAACTATTGCCCCAACATTATTTCAGCAACATGTCTGAAATGCATCAATAGTTTTGATGTGGCCTGGCATGGGTTTTGATGCCTGGGCAAGGTGAGCCCCAAAACATAACACCCACTAAAACATGGCAGGTTTCGACCATGCCCAAATGGTCCATGTGTCCCCCCCATCTGAACTCCATCCATGCCCATTAATGGCGCTTCAGGGCATGCCACTTTATACATTTTCCCACATCCACAAGCACTTTGTATTTTTTGCTAGAGTATTTTGTTAAGACCATTAATGAAAATAATGGAATGGGTTTTTAAGTTTAGGTAGGAATTGATTTCAAGCAAGATGGGTTACATGGCGACCTTTACAACAAAGAGGCACATTCCATGTTTTAGTTAGGGTTTAGTTTTTTTTGTTGGTCTAGTTAGTTCTGTTAGTGTTTCAAGTTTTCTAGTCTACTTTCTTGCAACATGACTGTGAGGTGATAACATATTGTGCGTGAACAAGGGAGCTTGAAATGGTCTTTGATTTTTCTTAGGTCAAAAGTCCAATTATTGGTGATTGATAAAAGGAAATATGGAAAGTGAAGCATCAAAGTTGATAGTAAAAAATGTGAAGAGAGACAAAATTATTCATAGAGACATACATTCATTAAGAGTGATTACAATTATTTCAAGAATGTCACAATCATTACTGAGAGGATAGGAAGGAATTTATTTGTGTGCATTATTATTTTTTTGTTAAAAATGAAAAAAAAAAATAGAAGAACTCAAAGATGAGGATCAATGAGCATTGAAAGAAGGGGTGCAAGAAAATAGTGAATGCCAAAGGGAATTTTCTAACCCTCAAGTTGTACCCACCACTAAAAACTGCAATTGAGGGCATGCATATTGTGAAAGGTGAAAGCATCTGAGAATATTGGGCACAAGTGAATGCATTGTCAAAGCCAAGGCACAACCACCCTTCACTACACTGGGTTTTATAGGAAATATAGACCTTGCAACACAAGTGAAAGAAGGAGAAAACACCACCTTTGGATATTTTAACTTGCAACATTGGCTTAAATAAATGATTTTTTATTGTACATAAGAGATGATTCATGAAACATGCAAGCCAAACATTCAAACAACTTTAAAAAATAGACCAAAAACTAGATCATTTGACTTCATCTAAAACTATGTATATAAAGCAATCGCAACATAATGGTATTTGATCAAACCCTATTTATGTGATTCTACAAGTTTCTAATGTTTCCTCATTTGTTTCAGCAAGTTTTCATTATCAATTGTAGCCCCCTTGAAAATTAAGTAGTAGTCTCATTTTTAGTTTTCAATCATTAGTTTTCTTGATTAGTATGTAACATGTTCTAATACCAAAAAAACTTATGATTATGTTTTGGTGGTCACATTTCAATAAGTTTCAATTTCTTTCCCACAAAAATCATGTTTTGAATCAGGTTTAAATCAATGTTCTTAATCATTCACATTCAGTTTCCATGTTTTAATAATCGTGTTCCAATGCCTTGGAGAAAAATCAATTAATATGCTTTCATGGTTGTTGATTAGCATGTTTTAAAACTATAATATGTTTAGATTCACAATGCACTTACTTGGCATAATCTTTGCATCCATATCACAATTTAAACAATGAAGAATCAAAACATACAAAAAATTTACACCAAACTTGCCACTAGCAAATGTGAGTACCAACCCAAAAGAGTTACATACCCCAACATCATTTGCCAAAAAGTCAAAAGGACATGCTAGGGATATAGGAAAAGAAAATTAAACCTTGAAAGGGTGTTTTTGTTAAGGGAGTAATTACTTATTGTAAATAGTTAATTATTTAATGTTTACTTACTTAGTTACTTTCTTATGATTTACTAACTAATTTACATAATTTTCATCACCATTTGAATTTGAATTGATCATAAGATTACTTTAAAGTGATCATTTTTGGCAAGACATGCATGGGGATCGTTATAGAACATTGATTTTTGGAAAGTATGGAAGAAGAACATGTTATTTTCTATAAAAGCTTCAACTCCATAGTTAGTTTTGTTGTTTTGATGTTTTTTCCATATTTTGCATGACTGGATTGAAATTTTGAACTTAGATATGAATAGATTTTATTGAGAAAAAGTTATTAATATCAATTTCATGATATGATTTAGTCCAAATTTTGACCAGAATATAGAATAAGACTTATGTATCTACCATTTGGCAACCATCCCAACACCTAAATTCATAATGGAATTCAAAATGTTGTTTATGTCTTATTGTTGCAATTTTTGTTTTTAAAAATTGATAATGAGGTTCAGTTTTCATTTCTTGCATTTTTTCTGAATCTTGATCATAAATTTTTGTTCAAAAAATAGATCTAAACAAAGTAGCTAACTGTGAAGATTTTACGTTGCATAAGTTTGTTCAAATTTGAATTAAAACGTTGAAAGATAATTGGAAAAGTCTAAGGTTTAAGTCTAAACCCTATTAATGTTGCTAAAAGTTTCTCAATTAAAACAAAAACATTCGTGAATAGAAAAGAAACCTGCAGCCCACAAAACGCTTCAAGCAACATTGATAATTTTTCATGAAGTGCAAACTAGTGAAACACAAAGGCACACCAACAATTTGCAACAAAATTCCAAGGGAGAATAACGTCAAAATGAAAATGCAAATTCACAGGTTGAGTTTAAACGAAGTCAAGAATTTGGACCTTAATAGGGAGTTGCACTAGAGTCAATAGATCTGATACTCTGATTCATGGAAAAGAACAAAAAATTAATAGGTCATAAAGGGAAGAAGTAATGCCAAGGTACATATATGATTCACCTCCTTTCTATCAAAAAGAACATGAGGATGAAAAGCTTTAAAAAAGCTCAAAATTTTGAACCTCAAATTTATTATGTGGTTGAACAAAAAGTTGCAACTCAAGGCATTAGAATGTTTAGAAAAGTTAAACTAGTACTTATAACTAGATAAAAAACTATAGTCTTACCAAAAGCAAAGCCAACAATAATAGAAGTTGTACATGTGGCTGTCAGAATAAAGTATAGGGAATCCAAACTTAATCAATATAGTGGAAGCATTGTCAAAAGAATCTCAAGGGATTGGAGCAAAGGAATTCAAAGTGTGAATAAAGTTCCAAGACCTAACACATATTGCCATCAAATTGGACATTAGATCAGTGGATGTCAATTTATTAAAGATAGTGTGAACCAAGGATTTGCTAAATATTTCTAGAATCTTAATATAGAATTTGCAAGAATAGAGGACCATGGAGATTTTGAGCTAGAGGATTTGCACCATGAAAAGGTTAAAATTCCCGATAGACCCAAAGAATAGATCTGGAAAAACAATAGAGTGGAAATGAGAGCTCAAATTGTGGTGGATGTAATACCAATTTATTAGAGTAGTTACTTGCAATAATTATTAGTTAGTATATTCTTAATTACTTAATTACTATTTTAGGAATTATTCATTAAATTACATCATCTATATCACCATTTGAATTCAAATAAAACATAGGATTATTTTTTGAGGTATATCTTTTGGAGAAGAGAAAGAGATGATGGACCATTATATCATTCTAAAGCATGGAACTTTAATGGAATATGAGAAGAATATGTTTTAATCTTTGGAAAAAATTTGTTTCCATAGTTATAACTATTGATGTTTTTTTTTAATCATATTTTCGTCATTAGATTTTGATTTTTAAATTAGTTCTAAATAGATTTGAATGAACAAATTATGTTAGTATTAGTTTTATTGTATTTTGATCCAAATTTTAAACCAGAATATAGGATTAAAATTTTTGTATTTACCATAATTTTTGTAGCTCTTGCACCAAATTTGTTCCATCACAATAATGTTGGAGTTACTTCTGTAAGAAATTCCAATTTTAAAATGGAACTAGTAAGATATGTACCATTATATTTTGTGGCAATGCCCCATTCTATGGTTATAGTTACTAAACTTCATTTACAACAACACCAGCTCATACCATTGTTGGTATGAAGTTTAGACCACAAACTCCAAGGGGAACAAACCTTGTGATTATGCATACAGTGATGCCCAAAGAGGTGGAGAAGATTTTTGTTGGATAACCATCAGATCCAAAAGGAAGAAGATCAAGACCACAAAAACTACCATGACCTCTAGGACCTTCATGATATTTTGGATTACCAATGGTAAATCCAAGCAGACCATAATTACCACCAAAAAACAAACCTTATCTTCAATCACTTAACTACCTTGAGTATGTGAAGGATTTTGACCCAAATGCTCATGTTAGAGTTTTTAAGGCTGCCATCAGATCAAATGGTGAAATAAAAGATGCAAAAATTGTTAATATGTTTACTTCTGCCTTCAAAGACATTATATCTCATTAATGTAACAATTAGACGAGAGACTACCCAAATTGTACTTTTTGCATAATTGTAATTAAATTTCTATAAACAGTTCAAAATAATTCAGAATGATGAGCAAGTTTATTTGTAATTAAAAAACATGAAACAAGAGAAGAATGAAAGGGTGGAGGTTTATTATGAGAGATTATTGAAGTTAGCCAATAGTCTTCAACACACGACAACAGATAATTTCTTAACTATTGTCTTCAAATTTGGATTATATCCATATTTGCATGTAGTAATAGTAGGCATGAAAAGAGAAACCTTGTAGCAGCACAAGGAAGCAACTTTGGTTTGTGAAGAAGGAATTTTTAAAATTAAAACAATAAGTAATATGTTAATATCGTAAAACAGTATAATGGTATTAGTTTTTAAACCCCAAACAATTATAGAGAAAACAAAAATGTATTATACAAACTATCACAATACAAATCACAATGTTAAAACATGTAGAATCCAAAGAAAAGAGAAGTCTATTCCTATAGTTTATGAGGTTATTATTCAACAAATCAGAGTATAAAAACCTATGAGATATTCCTATCATATTTATAGTGAGACATGACATAAGATTACATATTGTCCTAAGTTCAATGACATGCAAAATATGTTTAAGAAAAAAAGAGTTAAGACTACAAAAAAACCATTTGTGATGGACCCCAAGGTTGTTAATCCTTTAGTTCATGTAGTGGATCTCAACATGGCCATCACTAAGAGCGAGGTTATTGAAGAACAAATGTTCAAGTATAGAGAGCCAATCAAGAAGAAGTTTACTACTCACTGGAAAGAAAAGCATAAACTACATTAATCTTTTGTTAATACTATACAAGATATGCAAGCAAAAGACCCACCACAAAGTTTGAATCAAAAGGAAAAAACATAATGGAGTACAAGTTGGGCAAGATTAACAAAGACTAAGGTTTCCATATAACCAATTGTACCACAAAATTTGTAAGACATTCCTAACAACAGAGTTATGTTTATGGAACAAATATTCCAAGATATCAATAAACCAATGTTGGAAACCACCTATACCCTAAGAATAGGTCAATTGTTGAATATAGCACTAGATCTTAAGAAATATATGTGGCAAAAACTAAGCCAAAAAAACCCAATATAACTACTAAAGTGATACCAAAGCCTAATGTAGCCATAGTGATTGAAACACACTTTGAAGTTGACATTATAATTATAAAAATAGATAACCAAATGGTAGTTATCAAATTATAAGTTGGAAAGAACATCATTGAGGATGTTCTATTACATGGAGGAGCAAGTGAAAACATCATAACAAAAAACCTCAAAACAAAATTAGTTTTACCCAAACCAAGATGAGCCCCATACCACCTCATAATGCCAAACCAATATATGACCAAACCTTTAGGAATCATCAAAAATTTGAAGATTCAGATACATGGCATATCATATGTAACCACATTTAATGTTTTGCAAATAGTGTGGTAAATTCTAGTTATTCCATGTTGTTAGAAAGACCTTGGCTTAGAAATGCAAATATTAAACATGATTGGGGGAACAATGTGATTACTAATCAAGGCAATGGAATAGTTAGAACAATATCTAGTTAACAAAAAATTAGGAGCAAAATCCAGAAGGCCCCAAATAGTTGTTTATTATGACTTTATGGAAGGTTTAACAAATGAGGAGGAAGATATAATTTTTGAGACAATATTAAAGTTATTTTCAATTGGCATAATCGCTATCTAAAATGAAACAATTTCATTACGAAGTGTTAGAGTTACAGATATTATAATCAATGGAGAATTTACACCAAAATAAGGGATATCAAATCAAAGAGTAATAAAAGTAGTGGCTTCAACAACAAAAACAACAAAACCTAATGTCAGACTAGATACATCACTTGAAGATAAGGTCTATCTAGAAATTTATTATCATCATAGCCAAGTTGATATTTAAGTAGATGAGACACTAGCCAAAATTTAGGTACATAATCTTTAGATAATAAGTTGGACCTTGACTAAAGAACAATAGTTTGTTAAACTGAATCTTGTCACAAAGGCAAATCCATAATGCATCAAAGTTAATGCACAATTAACAAAGGAGACAATTGAAGAGCTTCAAACCTTACTCAAGGAATTCAAAGACGTGTTTGCTAGGACTTATAAGGGTCTGAAAAGCATACCTCCAAAACTAATTCAACACATAATTGAATTAAACACCTCAATCCCACCAACACATCAAGCAAGGTACAAATTGAACCCAACTATGTTGTAGTTGTCGAACAAGATATTGGGGTAGGTGTAAGAATGAATAGTTCAAAACTAGTGGATACAAGTATCCTTGACAATCTAAGAGAAAAAATAGAACAATGTTTCAATGGGTCAAATTTGGGACATTATGATGTAAGGTGAGATATAAGTGTGCATCCTCATTGGTCAATTTGTTACTATTTCATTTTTGAAATTTTATTATACCTACTTTTTATTTTGCTAATTTGATCCGTTGATCAATGTAGGATTCAAAAAAGGTGTGAATAGTTTCAATGATCATCATCTCTCACGCATTTTAATCATTGCATTGAACTTGTGCACATGGGGGGTTTGTCAACATCTATAGAGTAATCTAAAATGCACATAGTACGTTTGGAGCTTGACTATTGAGGTTTTTGTTTTTACATTTTTACTCTTTTACTATGTCACATAATAGAAATGACATTTATCTTACATCAAATGGGAGTTTGGGTGCTAATTTGGTAACAAGTGATCACAAGAAGAAGATCAAAACTGAAAGGGCATGGTCATCGTGGGTTGAGCCTTTATATGGGCCACAACCAAACATCATTTTTGACCCAAAAAAATCCTTTATCAAAGGTAATTTGCTTAAACATATGGCCTTTGTAGTAAAGGTTTGTCACTTAAGTGTTTGAAATTAGGTAGGGACTTTGAAGAAATAGAGGTTGAAAAGGTATTAGGGCCATGTATCAATAAAAATGGCTACTAATATACTTGGTGTGGTGGTGAGGAGATCATTGTGGAAGTAAAAAGCTTGTGGATTTAACATAAGTAGCCTAGTTTAGACCTATGTTAACCTACCATAGCCTAATGAAGCATAAGTTAGCCTAACATAATCTACCATAACCTAGGTTTGCTTAAGCTAAATTGGTGGGTAGCTTACAATAACCTAGGTCAATCTAAGTCGGCCTAGGGTGGCCAATTTTAACCTAGGGTAAAACTTCCAGTGATGATGATTTTCATCGGAATTGGTTTAGGTAAAACAACTCCAGGTTCCATAAATCATCATACACTAGACAGTTATAATGTGGAATGTGCGTTATTTTAGTTTGGAATCTATTGTTTCACATATTTTGTTGTAGCAATGTAGTGAACTTATAAAAAAATGTTTCATTTTTTTTATGTCATTTCACATCTTTTGTTGTAGGAAGGTAATGACAATGGTGGAGGTGATGGGCATTCAAGTAGCAATGTGAAATGGAGGAGGAGTAGCTTCGAACAACTGCTTGCTTTAGCTAGGTGTGATTTGGTAGGCGGGATACAAAAAATGCGTCCCAAATTCTTGGAACAATGAGATGGACAATGAAGATGAAGGGAGAAAATAAGAATAAAAGTAGCAACGGGGGGAGTGAGTGTCATTTTGGATCAAGGGAAAAAAAGGTGCTAAGAAAAGGCAATTTCCAAATACATGTTTTGTTGCAATGATCAAAGCAAAGCTTTTCTATCCTTAATATTATTATTTCATTTTCAGGCAAAAAATTATTACAAAGTTGAAAGAAACCTATTTGTAGTATGATGCTTTATAGGCTTGCATTATGTTCTATCTTTGTTATGAAATTATGAGGAAAAGAATGTGGATTGGTAACTATTTGGACCTGCATGGCCAAAAATCATGTCTTTCATGCTAGGACCAAACATATCAAATGTCACTACCACTTTGTACAAAAAAGATAATGTTAAAAGAAGTTGCCATATTACATGTCCCAAGTACTCAATAACAAGCCAACATTTTCACAAAACCTTTAAGGAGAACAAAGTTCAAGGGTTTGAAACAGGCCATTAAAATAATGTCAAAATCTCTAATTTCATTAACTTAAAGCATGATTGCACATTAAAGAAATGGGGTGTGAAGGAGGGTGTAAAATATAATAATTACATGTACCTCATGTTAGATCTTTAATCTAACTTTAATATTTAGTGGAGGTAGGCATGAGGGCTCAAAACGCAATTTGAAATTTCAGAGTGCCAAGTGGCCACAAACAACTTCACAATTATTATTTTTCTTGTTGCTTTCCTTTCACAGCCCTATGGCCACAAACACCTTCATAATAAATAAAAATATCTTGCTACCTTCCTTTCACAACCCTTAAATTACTGTGACAATCATTAATTACATTGATAATAAAATGAATTCAATAGCTATCCATTTTTTGTGTTGTCATAAGTATAATAGGTGGTCGAAGTGGGTTCATTTTTCTTTTATTGCCATAATTACAATAAAAGAAGGTTTGGGTTTTTTTTTCCTTATTGCCATAAGCACAATAGGTGGTGGGATTTATTTGTGTTTTCTTTCATAGTGCAGTGATGAAAATGAGCAACAATTATTTGACAAAGGATGAAATTTTGACGTTATTAAGCTTGTTTGCTTCTAGTATAAGCAACTTGTTCAAAGGCTTCCAAAAGCATTACAACAAATTCATTTGAAATTGTTGTCAATCTTTCAATGTGAAGGGGAATTTTTAGAAATTTTTTTCAAAAGTGAATGGCACATGGGCCATTCATGTTTAATGCCTCCTAAGATTTAGTGCCTTGTTTTTTGGATTTCCCTAATACAAATGACACGCTCCCAAGTCCCAAGTTAGGCCCAAGATGGGCCTTCGTTTCTAAAACAGTTGAATTGTGGGGACTCGAAGGCACGCTCCTAGCTCTCAACACTAAAAGGGGTAGAGGGGTGTGCTAAAGCTCCGAGATGGGACTAGGAAGAGGGACAAGCTTTAGTTACTTACTCGAACCTGCATAAAGCCAACCAACAAGTTGGTTAGTTCGCATTCTGGAACACCCTTAGTGCTAGGACAAGCCACGGGCAACTTTAAACTCACAAGACTCACAAGACTCACCACAGCTTGGACTCGGGGGAAACCACCACCTTCCCCCATATAGTATTCTCTGCGTTACTTCACAGCACCCACATCTGAATGGTTTTTGTCCCGGGACTCCCAAGGAGGAGTCCTGAAATTGTCCCGGTTTGGACTCCCGGGACTTTGTGAGTTCATAACTTTTTGCTCAAACCTCCGATTGGGATGAAGTATGAAGCAAACTTGTAGCTTTCCTTTAGAACTTTCCAACAGTGTGTCGCATTCCACCGGCACACATCGGGGTCAAGTCGATTCCCGACTTTTAGTGGTCGGGAGTCAAATTGCCAATTTGACTTCCGAACCCTTCTTTTTCCCATAACTTGTGTTGCGGATGTCCAAATGGCTCATGCGAGGTCATTTTCGACATCTACATTTCAATATCTTTCCAATGAGATGAAGAACGCCTCAAGACGAGGTGTTTTGACCCCTGCGATTAAACTCTAAAATTTCAGGAGTCCCAGAGGACTCCCAAGTCCCCATTTCGGGAGTGTGAGTGTCATCCTCACACTCTTCCAAAAGTGAGGTTGTGACAACAAAGGTGTGACTTTCTTTGCCCAATGCTTAACCAGTTCTTTTGGACATTGAGAAAACTGAAATCCAAAAACAAACAAGGAATTCTTCATGTTTTGGTGTGGCTCAAAGTGATAATTAAAAAAACCACAAAACACCAAAACAATCCTTATTGTGTAATTAATGATTCCAACCCATGAGCACCAAACCCTAAATGTTTCATTTAATCTCACAAGGCTACATAGACACAAAAACTTGGGAAATTTGTTTATAGTTTTGTTACAAGTAGCTTGCCCAAGCCTATAATGTTGGTAGGTTTTTAGAAAATAGAATTGTTCCCCTCAATAGGCATTACATCACAAAAAGCTCGTTGTTATATATGTTTCCCATGATATATGACAAGCACATGTTGGGGAACAAAGGGACATTTTTTGAAAATCACAACAATTATTACACTTGTGTAAAGGAACTTGGAATGGGCTTCATGGGAATCAAGCTTGTGCAAAGGACACACTTCAATTCACTTGCGAAAACAAGACAAAGCATAGTGCACAATTGATAGAGTTGGGAGGGGGAGAGAGAGGTTCAAAGGACAATTACAAAAGGCAAGTAAATAATAAAGTGAAAAAATAATAAAGGTAGTAGAGAATTACACACTACTATAAAATGCGTCTTACTTCACTCTAGGTTTCACTAGATTTTGAATGAATTTGGACATTTTTACCTAATGAAATTGTTTAATCCCTTAGTGAATAAGGACCAGTTGCTACGAACAATGAATTATTTCATTAGTATCTAGTGAAATAAAGTTACTTTCAACTAAAATAAAAATTTACCAAACCATTCACTTGCTAGGTTAATTAAACAACATGGAAATTAATTAAAATTTAATTATTTAATATATAATATTATTGATAATTTCATGACTTTTTAAACCTATGATTTATTGTCATGTGTCACTACCTAGGCTAGGTAGGTAGGCCATGTAATCAACCTAGGCACCTATTCTAAGAATTAGATAAGAAAATATTCGATCAACATACCATTGTTGACCACACACAACACCATTCATGAAGTTTGATCCCTTGACTTTTGGAATGGAGGCAGACACCCCACTTGTTGTGATAATATGTTACATTACATTATATTTATCAAATATTTCATTTTAAACATTACAAAAACATAAACTTTGAAAATTCATATTTTAATGAGATTTTGTTCAAATGAAATGATTCAAGTTTATTTTTTTAAAATTTCAATAATGTACATAATTATATTTATTTCCTTTTGAAAGTTTAAAATCATTTGAGCAAAAACAAAGTTGAATATCATTATTCAATAACATTTCAATGACCATTCTTTTGAAAAAAAAGGTTTAATAAATGGATAAGATTTTTGTTAATATAATATTATTACTTATGTTAAACTATTTTCAATTATTATATGACTATTTTTCATTAATTTAAATAATTTCACCCGACATTATTTATGGCTATTATCAATTACTTTTGGTTATTTTTTGTTATTTCACCCTAAGCTATTTTTGGTTATTTTTAAAGTTATTTTTGGTTATTTTAGCTCATTCCACCTTAAGATATATTCATTTATTGTAAGTTTTTATGGCTATTATATGTTTTTTTTACTATTGTATATTATTTCAGTTTAGGCTACTTGTATATATTATAAGTTATTTTGTCTATTATAAATTATTTCACCCTAAATTATTTTTGGCAATCCTAAATAATTCTAATATATGGTTAATGGTACCTATTTTATTGGTGACTATTAATGTCTATTAGTGGTTATTTTATTAATAGTTATTGGTGGTTATTTTATTAATGGCCATTGGTAGTTATTCTATTAGTGGCTATTGGTGGTTATTCTATTAATGACTGTTGGTGGTTATTTTATTATTTTATTAATTTTAGAGTTTATAATAAGTCAGTTAAAATACCTTAAGGTAAAATAACGTATAATAATTTAGGGTACAATAATTTATAATAATTTATAATAACATAAATAATAATTTATAATAACTAAAATACTTAAAATAATATAAGGTATATCATAAAATAACATAGATATAATTTTTTAAAAATAAAAATAAACTTATTTACTACAGTGAATTATGTTAATTAATAATGAAACATTATGTTTACATAGTGATATTATAGTGAAATAACTTTCACTAGGGTGAAATCAGTAAAATACAATGAACTTATTTCACTTTTAAGGTCCCATAATGATTTAGGCTAGTAAAATGCATCGCACTTTTGTAGTAGTGACAATGATTGACAATAAATGGGTGAAAACGTCTAGTTAATCAATTATCGTACGTAGAGTATTCATAATTTACACCCCACCCTTTTACTTGTTATGGAAAGGTACTTTATAGACATATGTAATCAATGATCAATCTAATTTTCACTCTAACTATTTTACCCAAAAGAGGGTTTTGATCAAGTGGTCTTTAAAATTAAGGATTACTTAGATTAGTCTCCTCGACCTCCATAAAACTTAACCTTAACTGAGGGTTACAAATATTTTAAATCTTATCAATGTTTTAACAAACTAATTTAGAATGTCATTATTCGCATTTTTATCAATTTGTAACACTACTAGGAGATGCGGCCCAAGTTCACTAGGCTATTTCACTATGCAACCATAAAAGTGAATTAAGTTCACTGTAATTTCACTACCCTTACCTTCATTGGTGAAAATGGTTCACTATATGGT
>Ga0209208_10005364_pt1 | contig 17893 bp, 11 predicted proteins | sample S1TSphfallax_3_FD_187694 | JGI IMG/M metagenome (GOLD analysis project Ga0209208, IMG submission 187694) | Host-associated microbial communities from peat moss isolated from Minnesota, USA - S1T2_Fd - Sphagnum fallax MG (SPAdes) (version 2) | ecosystem: Host-associated > Plants > Peat moss >... | reverse complement strand
AATCTTGTCGGTCGCGGCAACCACCAAGTAGCGAAGAGTGGCATTACTCGACTCCAACGCTGCGTGCATGTTCCCATTACCGTCATCGTGATGGCTGTTGAAGTTGTCCACAAATATCACTCTCTGCTTGGACCGATCGGCTACATGTCCGCGGTAGTGAGCACGTGGTTCTTGGAGGTATTACGCCCACAACTTCTGCGTGATGAAACCCTTCTTGGCCGTCCTGTAGCAGACTCCAGGGACGTCATCGGGTACTTCGCGAATAGGATAGCTTTCGCTGGCGTTCTGGAAAATGACACATGGATTACAGATTCTTGCATGTGGCCCGCCCGTTAGCCGAATCATCAGCATCATTCCCATGCCGCCGGATACTACATCAGCGTACTTGACATCATTGTCACCGCGAAATCCTAGTGTCTTGTCGTTGTCCAAGTTGACCTTGCAATGCGTTTCATCGATGTTTTCAACCAGGTTCTCATCGAGCGTACCAGCGCGAAATTCTCTCGCAAGCTGTCCGAGATGGAATGCGATTTGCTTGTCGATATGTTGCTGACGAGTAGGGCTCAGCATCAACTTGCCAGTTTGAGCTCGACCGACGATATTGTTGACCGTCTAAAAACACTGAATCCATTTTATATCGATGCGATCAATGATAGTGGTGCCCTTATGCTGTAGGTTGGGAGGGAAATCAGGATGATTCATCTCTACCAGGATGTCCTTCGCAAGGCAAACCAGTAGCTTCGGACTGAACTTCACGCCCATTTTGCGATAGCGGTCAAATTCGTCGACAATGAGAGGATACAGCCAGTCGACCCATGGAGCCCACTTTGGTCCTCGACCAGGGGCAGCTTTTGTGAGCACCTTCTTGGCTTTCCCCGGCTACGCAAAATTGCAGGATACCATGTTGTCACAATTGTCACGAATCTGCAGAATAGTAGCATGTTTTTCCCACCAGCGTGACGACTTCATGATTGTCGCGGATGTCGTCCCTCGAAAATGCTCGGGGAACGCCTATACGGTTCGTGCGTGCAGTCCTTTCTCCCTGTTCGCTTCGTTGTCATTGATCATCCACTCAACAACTCTAATGCGAGTTTGCTGAGTTGTGACTGCGATAGGACGCTTTCTCTTTCCTAGAGCACGAGGATTGTCGGCGAGCTGTTCGCCAACGATGACGCGGTCATTGTTCGCAACAATTATCACGTCATTGGCTGCGCCATTCGGGCCCAATGGTTCGGGTGGCTCCTTTTCGTCATCGGCAGCCTGACGTTGATAAGCAAATGCACGAACAATGGGAGACGGGGAAAACACCGACAAACGTACTACTCCACGTTGTATATCCCGTGAAGATTGAGAGTTCGACGGTGCAGACATGGCGAAGAGAACGCTTTCAGAGCGAGAAAGAGCTGGGGAAGCAACAGAGGTATGGGACTATCGTTGAAGAAGAAGTGTTCGAAAATATTTTTCTCTCTAACATTAAAAGAAGAATTTCGGAAACTTCATTAAAATCTCAGAACTCAACGCTATGAAAGAACTCATATATGTAATGAAGGCACATGACTCCCTCTTGCGAATTGCAGGCAGCGCCTAGCGTCAGAACGCAAACACCCACTAGACGCACTCGATTGCTCTCTCTCTCTCGCGGTCCCTTATTCCCTCCCTTGCTCCCTCGAGAGAAAAACCCTAACCCTAGAATTCAAAACCGGTTCTATCGGCGAATTAAAACGCGGAAGCGTCACGTCGGATAGACGCACGCATGGACAAAGTGAATTAATATATAAGATACGTCAATGCCAGCTGGCGCCACTCTGCAGTCTGCAACCCTTACAGCGAGCTGTAGCAGTGCAGTTGCCTTCTCGTCCCAAGATCCCCCATTCCTCCATTAATGTTAGTAACATTAAATGGGAACTAACATTAATTTGGTATTAACATTAATTACGGAAACCGGTGTAGCTGTGATTTCTTCCATCCTATTTTTCTCTCTCACATTTTGCCCAATCCCAAGGATACCCACAAAAAGGTTTTTGGCTCCCACTCAGGTATTATGATCTACCCACTGGATAATCCAAGTAAGGTTTTCCCAAACCCCTACAGATGCAGTTTTCTATATGCCTCTAATTTTATAGCTCAAACCACCTTTAAGCATCATCAACCTTCAGCATCAACCCTTGATCAATCCTAATTCTAAGCAAAACACAGAGCCGGTCATCATATAATTACTGGCACAATGGAGAAAAAAACAACAATTATCTATCCTGCAAGCTCTTTTTTACCAACCAAAAACTGCCTTTTCTTCTAACTAGCAACTTGCCTTTTTCTCTTTCAAATCCCATCTTTTATCCTCATCCAACCTCCCATTCTCCTTGTCTTCCTAGCACCCATGAATCGTGCTTCTCCATCCATCTTCAGTTGCCACCCTGTTTCACATAACACACAAGCAACAAACCTTCCAACTCACAGCCACTAACAAACAATGAAAAGATAAACCCTGCCATCTACATGCAAAAAGTTGACGACAGTTCAACACCTAACCCTAAAACAAATATAACGTTCACACTACAAAACTTAAAAAGACTTCTTTTCCAGTCATTCCCTGTCCGGCCACAACATCTCATGATCTAACTATACTTCAAATCAATAGGTTTATTGTTGTTCACTTTAAAGAAAGCCCATGTGTTTGGTGAGACCTCTAGAACTTTGCTTACTTCTTTAAGTTCTTTGGCAATGCTTCTTGGATTACAAGATCATTAACGTCAACCTCAAATAGGGCCTCTTGTTTTAAGCTGTTCACAATGTTATTATCCCTAGACCTTGCCAAGTGCCCAACAACAAAAAGTAGATTAACCCTAGGTTCTTTCACAATAGGAGGGTACTATAAGGATAAATAAAAGTTTGAAGAATTACCATTGGTGACATTTTCTTGTATGTTCTTTAAAGATAGAAGAATGATTGGACAAAAGCATGGTAAAGTAGATCATAGAATCACCTTTAAGATAAATGAAAAGTGGCCATCAAGTAGATGTTGTTATATTGAATTTTAAATATTATTTATTTTAATGTTTAATTATATGAAGTTTTTTTGACTTTGCTACAACTATATTTTAAAACCACATGTTTAAAGTAAGTTTGTATATGTTCATCAAATTCACATTTTAAAAGTCAACGTGAAAAATAAATTGAAGTTCAAGTACAAGTATATTAAATATTAGATCTATTTTATTCTAAGTCAATAGCATGCTAAATATACTAGTGGACTTTGAAATTTTTCATAGTAGAATCAAAATATATTTAACGTCTCATGTAAAAGTAAGAATGAACACAATATTAACCTGTTAGTTTCATTCCCATTTGTTATTTATTATTATTCTATTAAGTTTTTTCAGATTTTATATTCAACTCATCAAAATTCAACTGAAGCATAGAGGTTTCCAGAATGAGCTTTTTTTTAAAAATGAACCTACTTTCTTATGTTTATGTTGGCACAAGTGTGAACACATTGAGGGTTCAACTGATTTTTCCTTCCAAACCCAATTTCTGCAATTTGTTTGAATTTTCAGCAACAAAATCCATTAAAAAATCAATATCCTTAGCTCTGAAATTTGTGAAATAAACTCTATTAAATCTGACTCGCTTGAAGCCTTTCCAACGACACCAAGAACGTCCCCAAATTCCAATACAGTTCTCAGTTTAGATTTTATTTAGTTTCATTGAAAAAATGGTTCAATAATCAATAGCTTCCACACAGTAACTCCAAACAGTCTCAAACCAAATGGTTGCACCCCTACTCATCTAGCGCCTTCCAAAGATACCAAGACGGCGGAATGAAGCGCCATGGATGGTTTGGGAGATCTCAGCGTGACAAAACAAACTACCTTGCTTGATAGATAGATGTTTCATGCTGCAAGTGGAGATCTTATCATCATCTCTCGGAAAACATGACTACAGTTCGAAGAAATTCTGGCTACAAGCTGCAGCTGCAGCACTACTATGCGGCGATCGTTACACTGGGTGTCACCGTCTGCTTGTTCTCGATGCTCAGACTTTGAGGGCGTGCGGAAGTGCCGCCGACCCGGACTATTTCCCTGATCAATGAATTCTCAACCAACCTCAGCATGGTTTGTTTCTCGGATACCATAGACAACCCCACCTTCAATCGCCGCACCCACTCAGCTGTATGGTTTCATGTTTGATACAGCTTCCAATCAGTACTGGGATTGCGCCTTTCAGGCAAAGCAGGCTGTTCGCTTCCGAGGTGGGGCCTTCATCTTCTGGGGGAATCCCAATTTGCCATCGTCAAGCTCTTCGCAACTGAACAACTGCATGAACTGCAACTGGAAAGTTGGCGCGGATGGCTTCTTCTTGCAACAGCCTGATCAGACCTACCTCCTGGGATGGAGATGGCCTGCAGGATGTTTGATCAACTTGCATGGCAGTAGAGAAAAGGGTTCCGAGCTTTGTGTAGAAGTTGCTGGGATCCAGAGCTGTTCATCACACTCATCCTAGCTCTGCGAGATCATCTCTTATTGTTACATGTATGCAAACTGAACTGTGGTTTCCATTGGATTCTAGATGATGAAGACTTTACTGCAGGAAGAACAATTTGTGTAGCCAGAACTGATCCTTGTGCACAGTAAAGATATTTATGTCACAAAAAAGTATTTTGCAGCTTTCTTCATGGTTTGACCTGGGTAGTATGGCATGGGTTTATAAGGCAATGGCGGTTGCACGATTTACATTGTTCTCCAGCTGCTATGTTCACCCAGAGTCTGCTTGAATCTGTATCTTTCGCCTTCAATGTTGTAAGTAGTTTGTTTTTTCCGAGTGAAGTTTTCCAGGGTTTCTGATGAGTGGATCTGCATGTGTGCATTTTTTGTGCTGTTCAATCACCGGCACAGAGAAGAGCAAAGTCTGCAATCTTTCCCCCAACCCCCCCCCCCTTCATCACTACAGACGGAACTTTTTGCCACTTTTAACTCAACTAGGGTTTGATCAGATCATAAGTCTGTACCAGTGTTGGGCGGTTATTAGAAACAGGAATATGAAACCACCTGTTCTTTACCAATTCTGTCATTAAAACTGCTGGTTCTCTAAGCTTTTCGGCGTAACTGGGACCAGTGGTTTCTTTTCAAAGACTGGGTTCACTGGCAGTTCTCTGATTCTGGAATAGTTTTTTAAAAACCAGAATCAACATATTTTAAGAATTCAAATAACAGCAGAACATTGGTCTTACATACCATCACTGAATTATTCGAGCTTTACAACATTTTATGACTATGAATCTAGTTTTCTTCACTTGACAAAGAAAAGTCGGTCTCCATGACATTGGTCTTACATACCATCATTGAATTAGTTGAGCTTTACAACATTTTATGATTATAAATCTAGTTTTCTTCACTTGACCAAAAAAGGTCGGTCTCTTCATGGATTCCATGAAAATCGAGCTATAGTACAACTGCAGACCACCACTCTGTTAATCAACTATCTCCCCATTGATGTTCATGTCAACAGCATACATTGACATAAGTATGTCAAGCTTATTTCTCATGAGTGGTTGCCAGCTGCTCTGTAACTAGCCACATGTCTTGCTGTATTGCTATGACTCCTACCACATCATTCTCACAATTTCAATTCATGTAAGCTTGCTCTTATATCACCAACCTTGGTAGCACTAGATTAAATTACTAGAACCCTGTGGTACAGAAAAAAAAGCTCTGGATAATCCAAGGTTATATATATTGTCAATTTAGAAATTCTATAGTTAAATAATAGTGTTACTAAAGTGTTTGAGAAATAGTTGAATGAAGGTGAAGACATTATCATTTTTAATGATTTAAAAATATATGAGAAATGTGAATTAATCTTTAATCTTCTTTCAAAAGAACATCCAAAATCATTTAAAGATAAAAATAAAGTTAGATTAATCTTTAAATTTTACTTTTGTGCTCATTTAATTTTTTTTAATTCATGATGTTAATTTTTATTTATGACTTTTTTTTTAATGTGAAAGGTTGTATTTCACTTCACTTTGAAAGGGAAGTTTTCAAAGGGTATGAGAGAAAGAAATAAAAGATAATGGAGGTGGAGGTTTTTCACAAATATTTATAAAATGGTTGTAAACAACATTTTTTTTCCTGGCAAAATTTAGCCAATTGGTGACCAAAAACCAGAGCTTACAATTTCTAAAATGGATTTTCTGAACAATTTCTGCCAAATTCATCACATTTTGAAGAAAAGAAAGAAGGTTGAGATCACCATTTTTGGACTACAGGTTCTTGCTACTCACCAATAGATAGCCAGGTTTCAAAAAAATTCTACTTAAATTTCTCTCTGACATGTAGCCAGATTTGGCTGTATCCTCTTGTGGAGGATCTCTAGTCCACATACCTCATGAAATTGAAAACAGAAAACCCTGGTTGTAAAGGTAAAAGTAATAGTAAAGATGAAGTTAACATGCCTTCTCAATATCCATGTAGGTCAGAAAGGGAAGGGAGTGAGGTAGTTAGGCTTTGTAGGTTGCACAAGCTAATGTTATAAATGGCTTGAAGCCATAGACTCTGGATAGACCCCCAGGACACATGTAGCCATAGTCATCATCAAACAAAAGGCATTCTTGTCTTGTTCCAACAAGTGTGAGCTCTTAAGACAGTCTAGGAAGGAAACACGAGCACATATGGGAAACTATCAACATGTTATCATCAAACAATCCTGCAGGCGTCCATCGAACATTTTTGGAGCCCACATCACAGCACTCAGTTCAAGATTTAAAGTTCAGTATACTACTCAGTAAAGCATATTTCATTTGAAGGCAATTAAAGGGTCACAACATACTCACCATCAACTTATTCAACTGGACACCACTTTGTTTCACAGCTGACAAAAACTAGACTGTACAGATTATGAGGTGTTTGAATGATGCTCAGAACCAGGGTCAAAAGATTTAATTTTCCAGTGCAATTAGCACCATATAAACTACTTGTTCTAGCATGATTATTGGCTATAAATTCAAAATTCAGTATAGGATTGGCACTAGTGAACCCAACCACAGTAACTGCACTGTTATGGCCACACCAGTAGGTATAGGCTGTAACAAGCTGCTGTTGCCAATACTAGAGCATTAAAATTCCCTTAACACAACCCACATATGCCCTCCAAAGACATATATATGCCCATCCGGTTGTGCCACTGGTCTAATTTTGCCTGTGCACTGTGTTGACAAATTTGAGATTAAAATTCATTGACCACCAAGAGGTGGGCCTCATCCCTCTAACGCAAATTAAGAGATCTCTAAAGTATTTGGTTGCAAGGATTCTCTTGCCACATACATTTTTGCAATATTCCCAGCTGCCTTCTGGCTTGCTCAAAACATTCCCTTTGAATTTGGTTCCAAATATTATACATCTGCTGAGCAAACCCTCTCCACATAATCTAATGTCTCTCCACTCAGCACCAGGACACCCAAAGTGGTCAAAACTATGCAAGTCCTAGTATGGACATAAGAAAAGCTCTACACAATTCTAGCCTTGCAAAATGATGTTTTACTCTACAATTTACCAATAGAGTCCAGGCACTCACCTCATTACCTTGGTAAGGATTGTAAGCAGCATCACAACCACCAGTGATGTGGGCAAACAAAGCAGTCAAGTTTGCGCCTTGCCTGGGACAATGGAATCCCAGGCTCCACAACCAGCCTAGCCAGGAACTGATCCACCAGAAATTTCTTACACTTCCCAGTCTCAATTTTTGAATGCCTAATCACCTAAAAGAGAATTTGTTGTTTTGTTTACAGGCCTGCAGAAGCTTGCCTTTTCATCAAGGCTTGACAAATGTGATGTCGTTGTAAGGAATTGCTTCATGGTAATGTTTTCTTCTCACTTTCTCTTCTCTCTAAACTGTTTGGCTTCTTGATGTCTCCTTCTCATCCCAGGGGCCCAGAGCTGCAAACAAAGGCATACCTGTGAAGTAATTGCAGCAGCTCAAAATCTCCAGAACAAGAAATTTGACATTGACAATGAGTGCAGTTATATAACCTTATGAGAGCCACTCACAAAGTTTCAGACCATCAGCTTCATCATGAATAGCAACACTTGACAAGCTGCCATGACTAGCTAGCTACCCACATATTTCACCAGCTCCAAATGGTGGGTGTGTATACATTAACCCACCCAAATTTTTAGGCAAACCCAGGCAACACAAAACCTTGTCTCCTGAGTTTCTGCCAAATTTCTAGAAGCAATGGAAAGACTCAGTTATGATCTTGGCTACCAGTCAAGAGACATAGGTAATAAAAATTAGGTCAATTTAGGTATCCTCATCCAAGCTGCAACAAGATTGGGAAGGTAAGCTTCAATTCATTAAATCGTTTGTCCCTGTCCGAGCAAGCATCTAAGCTGAAGGTATAGAGAGCTCAGAGGTCTACAAACTAAGGCATCAACAAAAATTTGAAAAAAACAGCTATACTTCCTGCTAACAATGCACATCTTTATTGCTCCATGATTGGGCAGTGCAGTTACTACTTAAGGGTAACTTCCAGCTTGCTCTCCTTCCCATGTTGAAAACCCTAAATGCAGTCTCACATCAAAATGGCAGGTCTCACATCAACATCTCCACTTTCCTCCTGGTCTCAGCATTCACATTCAGGGCTCGCCTTTCATAATCTCTGGCCTATGTATTCGAGAAGATATAGACACAAACACACATGATAAGACACATCTTGTGTGCAATTTAAGACAAGTCCCAAAAGAAGGAAAAACAATTAAAACTGGGGTCTGGTTTGTCTGAAGAAAGGATACCAAACAGTTCAGAAAATTAGCTCAGCTTTGAGACCTACAGACATTTAAACCCTACAAAACCAGTGAAATATATCTTCCCCAATACTGCAAATATCAATACCAAAACTCCTGCTTGCTTGATTGGGCATTTACATCAACAACCTCAGAGTGAGGTGGTGCTGAAATTATGGTCTCAAAAAGCTGGATATGCAACTTTCTCACTGCTGCAAAGCCATAATATAGACTTTGGGTCAGCTGCTTGAAGGTTTGCAGAGTTACTTATTCAAGTGGAATGCAGCAATGGCATTAGGGAAAAAGTTTGTAACTGCACAAAATTCTGTCACTGCACAAAAGTCTGTGGCAGATTTTAGGCCTATCAAATCATTGACGGTGAAGATATGTGAATTTGAAACAACTTAAGTACTACAAGGAGGAAGGAAACATTACAGCTTCAGCTTGAATTCCCTATCCAATCATATGCACATCAAATAGCAGAGAATCTGGCCAGTCCAGAATTTCATGAGGCTGTAACCAAAAAGAAAGGGATGGGTGGAAGGCCTGCACATATTATTGACAAGCAACAACCCCACTTCCCAGTGTTACTCACTTATACAGCCAAGCAATGCATCACCCTTGTCTCATGTGTGCGATCTAGACCAAGCTCTTCCAAAGTTCATATTTCCCCACATTTTCCACAATTTACACTTACTCCACTCTGCCCACCAAATATTCAGTACTCCTTCACAAAAAACTTCCAAAGATCACACACAGTGAGAGCTATCCAACCAGTCACCCAAAGCATCGACATCACATTGGCACAGCAAATAAGATGAACATGATGTACTCACCTTGCTATGAAGACCAAAAATTAGCTCAATCTACCATTCTTCCAACGGATGATCATTGTTTCGACTACATCACAAAATTGAAAGAAACAAATGCCGCTGATGGGCAATCATATCATGTTTGAGACCAACTAGCTCAAGATGGCAAACATAGCAAAAGTAAATGCAACTGGTGGTAACCATTGTTACTTTGTATTGAACTACCCAATCAATTTGTTCCTTTGTCAAAGCTTATAGTGGGGAGTTTTTCTCTTAAAAGTCCTAACCCCTTGTGCTTAAATCTTTCATAATTAACAATCCACAAGGTGCTTCAATTTTTGTGGGTCATATATCAGGTAGTATTACAAACAAATAGTTTATGCTAAATAGTCTAAGGGTGACTTTAGACAAAGGTCCAGGGACTAATGAATTCAAGCAATCTTTTTGGTTGAAGGCTTTAAACAAGGCCTTCACACGAGGGTCCAAGACTAAAAAGTGGCAAATTGAGGCTAAACCTACATGGCACCTATTTTTGGAGGGAAAATCAATTGGTTTGGACCAAAAAACAGTGTTAAAAGGAGAGCTCCTGATTTGGAGAACCAAGAATCAGGCTAGGGACCAAGGTATAGTCCAACTCAAGGATTCAATTTGCTTCAAATCGGTCTAAATTGGTTCCTAATAAATTGGACCCTGGACCCTCATCTAAAGTGGGCCTCAGCTTATTGTTATGTTTGATTGAAGATTTAGATTGCTTTCAATCTTGATATAATTCGTGGTATGGTTGGCTCAAGAACTTGTTTATTTTGGTTTTGGTAGAGGAGTAATATGAAAGAAGGGTGCCAGGAGATGAAAATATGCAATGTTTGAGTAGTTTTGGAGTTCAGATGCAATGTCTTTTCATGTGTGAGTATTTTTCGGCACACACCCACACTCTTGTGTGTTTAATTCAAGCATGTGACAGTATGCCAAAAAATAAATTCTTGATCAATGCATGTTAATAAGTCTGACATGGTGAAACTTTTCCACTCACAATGCCACTTCAATCAAATGAGATGAGAAAATTTGAACTAGGTCGGCTACAAAACTGCACAATAGATCAGGTTAGGATGATGACCGTAGGGTTAATTGAAGACATCTCCGAAATTTCTAAACAATTACAGCATAATGACAATGAGTTTCAAGTAACATAAGAACATTATTATAACAAGTTGTGTTATGCACAATGGCCCTGCTATTAATTTAATATTAACAATTGATATTGTATGATAAATTGGTCATAACTAGAGCAAAAAAATAAAAATTTAATGTACATTATCATGTTGGTGTAAAACAAAAATCATGATTTTATTTTATTTTTTAAACATCGCATTGGTTATGAGAAAGCTAAAAGGGGTCTCACATTAAATGATGGAATGTTCTAGGAACCTATCTAAACATGTAAAAACTTATTAACAAACCAAACCCAATGGGAAAATGTTCCACCATGCTTTTCAAGTTTTTGCAAATCTAATGACTTTTTTGTCAAAAAAAAGTCAAGTGTTCCCTTACCATAATTACTTTCCACATTTGTGCAAAATTTTAAACCAAAAAAAAAACTAGTTGTGACATGTGTATTTGAATGATTTCAATCACATTGTCACTTTTGAAAACATTCCATGAATTTTTGCATATGATGGGTGCAATAACTATTTAATATTTAATATTGTGGATTATGGATTGGTGACAAAGTTGCTTGGGGCTGGGTGCACATTTGAGGAGGTGGCAGAGAAAACAAATTGTCAAAAGATGAATATGAATTTTTTACAACCAAATTATTAGGATGAACCATCTCACCTAGTTTCTAGCGGCAAAATAACTTGAAGGTACTATACTCCATAATGATTCCCAACACAATTGGAATAGTGAACCAAAACATCAGTATTTGAATCAAGCAACTTACCATGTGATGACTTTACCCTTCATGGCAAGTTCTAATAATAATAATAAGGTGGGTGGTTGCATAATGGTTCTGCCCTAAATGACATTCATAAAGCTTATAAATATTCAACATGTATCAAATTGGAAACAAATGATGGTTAGCAAAGTGAAGCCCAAGTATATACTTCAGTTATGCCAGGAATGTTTCTATAGTGAACTCCACATGACCCTAGAATCTAAGGATATCAAACTTTTCGCCCATTTTTTAGTGCATCACATTGACACGATGTCTCTAACCAAAGGGCTGGTTGTGTGTGAGGCACCTTGTGATCACTTCTTAAATCTTAACCTTGTTTGGATACGGATCACAAGGGTTATAGTATTAGTTTAGAAAATATACACAAATTGGTATACGATAGAGATATCCATAAAGTCACCCTGTCTTTGGGCCTCCTTTCACCCCCCCTCCTAACCCCTCTTTTAGTGGTATACATAAAGTAAGGAAATTTTATTAAATGTCAGTTTGAAATGCTGAAACTCAGTACGAATTGCTGAATCTCAGCACTTAATGCACAAGGTTCGAGAACATTTATAGTAGCTGTACAGGTAGGAGCAGTGAAAATCTATGGAGCAGCAGTGCAGGCGCTCAGGAAAACAGAAAGACAGGATGAAACGCAAGAACCATCAAAATTGATGGTTTTTTTACTTCCTCCCCCCCCCCCCCCCCCCCCCCCCCACCGCCCCCCCCCCTCTTGAATGGTAAAGTACTATTTTGCATGTTGTTGTGGCATCGTGTATGACCAAACTCAGGGTACTGGTGCTGTCTTTTCCTGACTTTACCGATATCTCTAATGTATATGAAATAACCTTCTGGCTAGGGTTATTCCACTTTTGTAATGTCCTCAAATTTGAAAAGAACAAGTTCTTTATAAAGGGGAAAGAACAGCTTCGAGGCTCTTCCTGGAGCCTGGGGCCCAGCCTGCTGGCACAGGTCCCCCAGGCTAGGCCCAGAATCTAGGAAGAGCCGCCAAGCGGTTCCTTGCCCCGTACATAGGTGTCCCTACAAGACTACACTACCATCTAGTCTTAGGCCCATTTTTTGGGAAATGGCCCACACTACGCGGATACCCTCCTCAAATCCAAAGATTATAACATCTTGGAAATTAAGAGCCTGGGACCAAAACTGAAGCTGGGAAAATCATGGATTTAATATAACTAGCAAATTCCTGGGAAGTTAATTCCCCACACAAGAATCCCAAACAATTGTCAATGTGGAAGCCTTCTTGGAGCACCTCTGGCGGTGCTCGGTATGGGATCCATGCACAGTAAAAGTGGATGAAGAAAATTGAACATATGCCGGTTTGACTCAGGAAAATGGTTTTGGCTCAGCATAATTGCACAGGTTGGCCGTGGCTGGTGAAAGCCTCGGTAGCCCTGTCCACCTGCAGCCAAGAGTGTAGTAAATATGATCTAACTGCTGCGCAGTGCTTCAGATTGGTCATCATAATGATTGGTCCAGGTAGTTTGCTATTAGTAGTCCCCCACCTATTGGTGGTGTTGCAAAATTGCAGGTTTTTTAAGGGTCTTGAAATAACTAGGACCAATGGTTGTTTGATTCTGTCCGAAATATTTAGAAAGAAAACCAGAATTCATCCCTGATTCCACCTTCAAAATTCAAACAACCAAATCACACTACTTCAAATTGTCACAATCCACACCAGATTGATAGAGTTCTCAGTAAAGTCGTGGTCTTATTGGGCCCTAGTTTGACCTTCTAATCCTTGTTTCATCCTCAATTCAAGTGTAGTTGTAAAGTGGGCAAATTTGGGTACTGTTTCATGAAACAACTTGATGCAGATTTTACACATTTTATTGACAAAAATATCTATAATATGCTTGCATTCAAGTGTAGTATTGATGCACTACCCATCAATGATAAACAAGTAAGTTTAACATCTAATTGCACAAAAACATTTATTTTATTACTTCGTCTTCTTGTTTATAAAACATTTTCTAACTATTGAAATATTCCTATATCATGTGTAAAATGTGAAAGTACCATTAGAGGGAATATTTGGACTATCACAATTATAGTTTTTCTAAATTACAAATGAAATTAAAATGTAAAACCATATTCAACAATGACATTATTAAAATGTAAATTATCCATGTTGTAATAAAATCTAATGAAAATCATATTAAAAATTTGGCTAAATTCCAAGAAAATAATGGATTCATAATGAACTTTTGAAATGATAGCATTAAGTTTCTCGCACATGTAGCATGAAAATGTAGACTCAAAAAATATCTTATAATAATGTGAAATAATAATAATAAATAAATCATCATCTAATGAAAATTTTAAAAATAAGATGGATTGAAACATTCTCAAAACAAAAAAAAGAGTTTTAGAATTGTAAAATGCCATGATTTTCATCATTTTTATGATTTATAGTCCATTTCACATTGAAATCTTCAAATTTGCACATTAATTTTTGGACTAACCCCATGTCTAAACATATCAAAAAGGTGGTATACTAATTTTTTTATCAAAAACATAAAGAAATCTATAGCATTTCTAGTTTAATAATTATTTTAACTATAAAATTTTAGTTTGTGTGACATGTAAAGCCTCAAAATGTCAAAAGTGAGTCTCCTAACCATGCTTTACCCTACAGGTTAAACCAAGGGTTGGAAATTGTGTTATAGCTTTCTTAATTTCAATCCAAATGAAATATTTGAAATAAAGCAATTGATAGAACTAATAACAAGGAATAAAACATCTATCCTTTTGAAATGATTACAATGAAATATTGGTTGTCAAAAAGGACATAAAATAATTACCTCATTCGTTAAATATTACCCATACCTAACACAAAAATATTCTAACACTATGGACATGTTTTAGATGAAAATATGATTTGGTAATTATGTTGATGTTTGCAAAAATGTTATGAGTTTCAACCACCTTCAAAATTAGGGTAATCGTACTATAATATAATATGAAATCTATTGTATGGTCATGATTAGTTGACAAACCAAATGTATCATTTTGTGTAAATGTAATTAATTATGGATTGTGGCACATGTGTAAGGGATTATCATGCCCTTTGCTTCATCTAAACATTTGTCATCTAAAAACAACTACAAGGTTGAAGATGCTAATCATTTGATAATATGCAAACCACCTACCAAGGACCACCCTTCCTATTTTCTATTATTGCGATGTTTGCAAATATGTTTGAAGGTAAAAATAAATTTAAGTTTCATGCTCTCCGTTATTTATTTGCAAAGAAGAAAAATCTTAAATAAAACATCTTCATAACACCATCCAAACTATGTGAACATTTTGTTTTAAATAGGTTTATGTTTGGTAAAGGTCTAGTCGGCTTAAAAAAACATAATGCCCATTTGTTTCAATATCACTTTTGTTTTACACACCAATTTTGGTTTTGGTGTTTAATTTTAATTAAAAATTTCATGATTTGGTTTGCTAGAAATTGACATTACTTCCAATGTTACCAACCTTTGAAGTGGATTTGACTTCACATGTTAAAAACGTGATCAAGTTGTTGGAAAAGGTGCATAATCATTGGTTTGGTTGGAATGGGTGGTATTGGAAAGACCTTTTTGAGCAAGAAGGTATTTCATTCGATCCATAATCAATATCCAAAATCTAGTTTCTTGGAAAATGTGGGATCAAGAAATGCGAAGGATGTTTTGAAACAACTTTTATATGATTTGTGTGGAAAGAAATTGCACAAAGAGGAAGATGTGGATGAAGATGATTTTCAACTTATTAAACAATGCTTAATCACCAAAATAACATTGGTGGTCATTGATGATGTTCGTGCAATTATGAATTTTGTTGCTTTGCAAGTTTTTGTAGTTATTTCAAAAATTGAAAGCAAGAGTAAAATAATTGTGAATTATTGAAATTGGAAAATCTTGAAAGCCCATTTAAGTGAAGATGGGAAAGTGGGGATGCCTTTACTCAATGTTGTGCAAGTAAGAGAACTTTTCATGTTTCATGCATTTGGAGGGGCAAACTATGTGCCAAATGATTTTAAAGTGATTTCCAAGAAAGTGGTGGTAGCTTGTGATGGGTTACCCTTGAGCCTTGAAGTCTTGGGAATTTTTTTGAAGAAACAACGTAATATTGAAATTTGGATACAAGTTTTAAGCAAACTTCATGAAACATTTTCAACCTTCAAAACGAGTGAAGATCATTTCAATTCTACACTTAAGATTATGTATGACAACTTACCAAAGAAAGAAAAAGATATGTTTTTGGACATGCCTTGTTTTTTTTGCAACAATTTTTTTGTTGAAAAAGGCTTGAAAATCATTACTGCTATACGAATATGGGATCAACATGATTTATTACACCTTGAGGCTAAATGTTTCATCAATATTATATAAAATGGGATTATAATCATGCATCACCAATTACGAAACATCAGTTGATTAATCGCCTAGGGTGCAAAGCAAAGTAGATCATGGGACCTAAAAGAAAAAACTTTATTTATTTTTGCATCAAAATGAGGTTTTTATTCATTTATAGATGATAAACACCACGTTATATAGTAAATTTATGTTTGATATCCAAATAGAAACTTGAGAATAATCTTGTTTAATAATGTATTGCATGATAATTATTTATTGCATTCATTCATGACACATATTGACTTTAATGTTTTATGATGTGACAGGTGGACATCAACTTTTTGGAGGGCATGTCATTATTAGGGTGTGAAGAAGTACCTTCATTATTGCACATAAATAATATGAAGTTTCCAAATTTGAGATTGCTTGACATGGAAAAAACTTCATCAAATGTTGTGAGAAATTGCATTTAAAAACAACATTTCAACAAATTGAAATGGATGTCTTTACAAACATCAAATATTCAAAAGCTCCTTAATGACTTGGTAAATTATTCACATTTGCATGTGCTTGATTTGGCTGGATGCCAATATTTGGAACAACTTCCAAACTTCATTGGAAGCAAATTGGTTCAATTGCAAGAATTTCATTTATCTGGTTGTTCAAAGTTGGAGAGTTTGCCTGATGGAATTGGGGGGATGCTAACCTTCCAACACCTTTCAATGAAAGATTGTGTGAAAGTACAAAAATTACTAACATCAATTGGTGAAATGAGTAATCTTCACAAATTTGATTTGTTAGGTTGTTTGAATGTATAAAAGCTACCAACTTCAATTGGCTCATTGAGTGCTCTTTGTGAACTCTATCTATCAAAATGTTCAAAATTGCAAGGACTACCTACTTCTATTGGCTAATTAAATGTTCTTGAATATTGGAACATATCATGGTGTAAAGGGTTACAAGAATTACCTACTACTATTGGTAATTTACATGCTCTCCAAAAGTTTGATTTGTCAAATTGTTTTAAAATCCAAGAGCTGCTTACATCACTTGACGAATTAATCAATATTCAAATTTTCAATCTATCAAGGTGTTCCACATTACATGAACTTCCTATATCCATTGGACAACTAATTACTCTTCAATGATTCAATTTGTTAAGGTGTTCACAATTACAAAAACTACCTATATCTATTGAACATTTGATTGCTCTTCAAAAGTTGGATGTGTGAGGATGTGTTGAATTACAACCGCTACATGCATCTATTGGTTTATTATCTGACCTTCAAGAATTTAATTGTTAGGGTGTTTTAAATTGCAGGAACTAACCATACCCATTTGTCAATTGGACTCGTTGAAAGAGCTCAATTTGTCATATTGTTCTACATTACGTGAATTGCCAAATGATCCAATGGGCAAATTGAATGTTCTTCAATGTTTAGACTTGTTTGCATGCTTTGGGTTAAATGAATTGCTTGCTGTAACTATTGGACAATTGAATATGCTCGAAAAATTGGACATGTATGGTTGTTCTAGGTTGCAAAAATTATTTAAATCTAATGAACAATTGATTGTTCTTAAAAAATTCAATTTACATGGGTGCATTAGGTTTCAAAACCTACCTACATCTATTGGCCTAGTATGCACACTTCATATTTTCAATCTATCCAATTGTATTGAATTGAGTCTCCTTCAAGAATTTGATTTGTCAAGGTATTTTAAATTGGTCAATTTACCCATATCGAATTGTGAATTGAATTCTCTTCAAATTTTCAATTGTCAAAATGTTACGGATTAAAATAATTACCATCATTAATCGTTTAATTGTCATGTAGTAGCTAGTGGGCAATTAGTACTTATGTGACAAAAATTAAACAAACACGCTAGTCACCATGGTTAGTTAGGGAACTGGAACTAAACCAAAAAAAATTGTTTCCTAATCACTTAACATCCATCCTTCACAAAGTCAGTCTGGTCCTTCCCTAATACATAGATGACTTG
>Ga0209208_10005363_pt1 | contig 17893 bp, 4 predicted proteins | sample S1TSphfallax_3_FD_187694 | JGI IMG/M metagenome (GOLD analysis project Ga0209208, IMG submission 187694) | Host-associated microbial communities from peat moss isolated from Minnesota, USA - S1T2_Fd - Sphagnum fallax MG (SPAdes) (version 2) | ecosystem: Host-associated > Plants > Peat moss >... | reverse complement strand
ACAGAAGACTCAAATTTGATGTGTGCTTCAACATCGACATGCTTGAATCTTGGAGATAATTTTGAAGAAGAAACAAGGTCCAATAATTGCAAGTTGGCCAGCAACGGTATTGATGAATCCAAATGGTTAGTACACCCACTACAAGACTTGTGGAGCCAAATTTTGAGAATTGATCACAGACGTGTTGGAGATGATGATAGTTCTAGTGAAGATGGAAAAGATAATGATGGAAGTGAAGAAAATAATGGTGGTAACAACAATCGAAGGAGTTGTGTTGTTGGTGGTCTTGGTGGAGGTGGTGACAATGGCAACGAGGGTGGTGGTGGATCAAGTGCTGGTCACAGTAATGGTGGGACCGGTGCTGGTGGCAGCGATGGTGGGGCTGGTGGTAGCAGTGGTGGATCAAGTGGTGGTGGTAGTGGTGGACAAAGTGGTGGCGGTGGTGGATCTAATGGTGATGGGAAAGGGTCTAATGGTGGTGGTGGCCATGGTGGACCAAGTGGTGGTGATAGTGACAGATCTAGTGGTGAGGGGAATGGTGGAGTAAGTGGTGGTGGTGGTGAGGATGGTGATGTCGTAAACTCTCTTAATTTCAATTCAAGGAATCTAATTGCTCAAAAGGCAATCGTGAAGGTCGAACCAGGTCCTGCAAGTGGATATTGGATCATGGATCGGAGAAATCAAACTAGAATCCAAGATTTGAAAGTTTTACAAGATGTTCATTTACAAGAGGTTTGTATTGAACCACGTATGTTTTTTGAATTCATGATTGATACTGATGGAATCAAAACAATACAAACATCAATTTCTGTGAATTTTGACTTGGAAGGAGCAATGCTAGATGTTAGTGAAACAAACCGTTTTGGTTGGTTTCAAAGAGAGGTCATTGTGTCATTGAAATGCTCCAATGTTGGGGATGCCAAAATTGGTCATGGAGATCGGGTGGTTGAAGAAGGCGAATCACAGAAAAACATCTTCAAGGAAAATGCACAAAAAACTTCAGGGACAAATCAGTATTCTATTGGAGGAAAAGCAACGTTAGGCATTCATGTGGTGCAATTAAAAGGCCATGGAGGAGTTTCTAAATCTATGGGGACAAAAGCATCGTTACAAGAGCATGCAATTGAAGTGCCACTCAAACAAATTCCAGGTGGATTTTGTCCAGTGAGACTAACTTCAGGTTGTTCCTTATCTTACAAGTTTTTTGCTCCAAATTATCCTACTGACATCACTCAAGTTGCTAATGAAAGATCACATAATGCTTATATGAATAATGTAATAGGTTCATGTGTAACATTGTGTCCCAAGATCATGGGCAGTTGGTATGAATTAAGAGAGGAGAGTGATTCATACTTGTACACATTTAAAGCCCAACGAATTGTTTGTGAACTGAAGAGTAAAAGGAATGTCCTTGGACAAATCAAATTAAATCGTCGGGAGTTTGACCAAGTTTACATAGTACAGATCCATGTGAATCATAAAATGACACATATTTGCAAGTTCAAACCAAGAGCGTTCGCATTGAAAGCAGGTGACAATGATGCATGTAGTGACTTATTGAGAGTAGGGGAGATACACCAGTGAGATCCGCAGTCAGTGGTTCCTTCTATGTCTTCTACATGAGTAGAACTTGTCCTCTGATCAGAAATCTTGTAATAAAGTGTTTTTTCCTTTCATTGAGCTTATTTTAACATTACCTTCGACTAAGGTGTGTGCAGATGTTATAATCCATAACATTAATAAATGCCACATGGATATGCATTTTTGGTGAAAGTGCAGAGATTTTTTTTCATTGTTGACAAATAGAAGTTGTATGATAATTCCTTCGGTGCTGAGGCACCCAAATATATACTATATTCATAAATCCTCCTCATAAATCTTAAATGATACAGCAAAATCTTTGAAATGGGCTATTTCAGAGTTTTGAATTTAAATGTTCAATAGACAGAATTTGTCTGTATGTGTCTTACGGAAGTAAAAGACCAAATGCTTTCAGAGCCTTTGCCTAGGTCTCTATAAAAAGGTCAACAAACAAGATGAAATTAAATATTGTTTATTATGTATAAATTTTGATGTATACAACATTTGAGTCTTTGGTGAGCAAATTCAACATTTCATTGAATATCCTTTAGACTAAAACTATTTTTCATACTACCATTATTGTTTTCACAAGGATTGTACAATTGGTTGAGTCTTTATACCGACAAATGAGGCATTACTTATAAAAGGGTCTCTGACTGGATTGGTTTTGGTATGGAAACAAGGAGAAAGCAAACTACAACAAACTCATTGATTCATCCATATTGCATAGGTGCATCATTGTTGCATGCTCATGGAAATCACAAATTCAACAAAGAAAATTACTAGAGTAGTTGTGATTGTGCCTTAACATATTTAAATGCTTTAAATTTTGTGCCCAGAAAAACTCAAGCTTGGAAGAATTGCTAAATTTTCAAAAAGATAATAGAAAGGGTGCCAACCAGTGTGGGGTGGTTCTTTGATGTTTTCAAAAATAAGTGCCAGTTCCAGGTATTCGAGAAAACCAAAATCATGATTCTGGGTATTGGAACAAATTTTGAATCACAGAGCCACTAGTTCTGGGTATTTGAAAGAAAAAAATCTGAATCAAAGAACCGTTAGTTCTGGGTATTTGAAAGAAAAAAAATCGGAATCAAAGAACCACCAGTTCCAATTATTTCAAAAAGAGCCACTGGGTTTCATGAAAGAACCGACAGTTTTCTAGGCAGTTATTTCAGGGTTTCAAATCTTTTTGAGAAGGTCCAGGTTTGTGTTTTTTGAAACCAGAGAACTGCGGTTATCAACCACATTGATACCCAGAGAGCGAGGGTTTGGTGCCATTTCTAATAACTATCCAACACTGGTGCCAACCAATGTTTTTTGGGGGACTTTTTTTAATGTAGCCTAAGTGGTGATCATCCATAGGAAGATGAAAAAACAATAGTGATCATCCCTACAAAGGTTTAGTCAAATTTGGCTATAAACCAGATATGAAATACAATTTTGTAATTAACTTTCTATACTTATGGTTACACACTGAAAACCCAAAAAACAAATCTGGCAATTTTTACTCTTTTTACTCCTCAGAACTGGCAATTGAAACCCTCCAAAATCACTATTAATATTTTTTGGATTTTTATTCTGCTTTTGAGAAAAAAATCACCAGTAAAAAAGAAGGCTGGTGCAAACCTATGTGCTATTGAGGAGTTGGCACTTGATTAAATTGGAATAAGCTTCAAGCATCAACATAAAATTATAGAAAGCATGGAAGCCTTTCCAAGAATGTATTTTTTATTCCAAGTTTGCTCATGAAACCATTATTTATGGTTTAAGTTTTAACCAATGCATGTTGCACAACTTGTGATTTCTATTAATTTTAACAAAAGAAACCAATTTTACATCCAAGCTTTTAAATGTATTATTCCCATATAAGTAATACTAGTGTGGGTTGTGTCATTGGCCCAAGTGTGAACATGATTATGCAATTGCTCCAAGCATTGACATGACCCTAATGATAGAGCCCAATTGTGAAAAAAATGTTTTAAAATTTAAAATAAATTTTCAATGAAATTTACCCAAATTCAATATCTCTTTCATCTTAGGTCTAAAAATTATGAAATCGCCTCCAAGAAATCTTGCTCATTGAGGGCTTTCTAGCAATAATAAACAAGATTTTGATTTCTTTTTCTTTTTCTTTTTTTTGGGGTTCAAGATTTTGGCAAAAAAATTCAAAAAAATAGCATTTAAAAAAAATACGCATAACATTTCTCAAAACAAACATTGATAGTAAAAGTTTGCCACAATTCCTTGAATATATATATTTTTTAAATTGAACTTTCAATAATGAAATTGTTCAATATTTAATAACTCTTCCACCACAAGTCTAAAGATTAACAAACACCCATTACACCCCTACTCATCAAGGGCTTTCCAATGGTACCAAGAATGCAGCAAGGTGCACCAGGGTTTGGGAGATCACATGATAAACAAAACTTACAAACTACCTTCCTTAATGGATAGATAACAAATTTCCATGAATCAAAATGCACACAACCCAGAATTACCATGTAGATGTAACTTGGTAGTAGGGAAGTTTTTTCTTAACAAAATTTTCATCACATTTCAAATTCCTTTTGAAAGTATGAATAATTTGGTCCTTGATTTGTATCCCCAATTCAAAAGCTTGAAATGCTAATCCTAGTTCTGAATCATTTTGGGATCATGCATCAAACATGACATGCTTATAATTTTAACTCAAATTTCACTCAAACCAAAGTAGGGTATTTCTTTGCCTTAAAAGAATTCCTTTAACCATGACATATTTTCTAAAGTAAAATACTAATATGCAAATCCATAGATATTGCAATGGCACAGGTATATTGTTGCATGTGGCCCATTGTGCATATTACAAATGCCTAGTTACTCCAATCTCATTTTATTTCTTTCTCTATAAACATTTTAGTACAAAACATGTTGAGGATATGCATGCACTTTCTAGATAACTTCGGCTAGATTTTTTGAAATTTGTACTTATCCCTTGATCACAATTAAGGTTGTTTCAACAATATTGAAAAAGAAAGTTGCCAGACCAAGGCTTCACAAGCAACTTGTTTTTGGGCTGTACAAGATGCATGATGCAGGTACTGGTTGGAGAACTATGGTGGAACTGAGTTGTTCAGAGCCAACTAGTTAACATTAAAAGAAGCAATGATCATGTTATGGTCTTTGAACCCTTTTACAGAGTGGGCTTAAAATTTGTGGGCATTTATATGAAACCATCAGCATTTTATATTTGCAACCAAAATATTTAAGTGGCTATAAACTACACAACTGGGAGCTAAAGCTTTACAAAATAATATGACAAAAAAACACCACCAATGAAAATATCATAACTTGTTTCAATTTGGTTAGTGATAAAGGGAGTCATTTCATTAGCTCCATAGTGAAAAAATTGTTGAAGCATTTATGATAATTCATCATGAATCCATGAATACACTACTTATTATCCACAAGGTAATGGCCACGCAAAGTAAGCTAATAATTTTTTTAACTGATTTTAACCAAACTTATTAATGCTAATTGAAATGATTGGGACATAATGTTAACTATGGTTCATGGGCCTACCAAATGGCTTATAGAATCACAACTTAACATAGTCCTTAGGAAATATGGAAAATACCTTATTACTGCAAATGAAAGATTTGGTTTTATTTAATGAAAAAAATTATTGCTGGAAAATATATGAGTTACATCCAATTATCATGAAAGCGTCAACAAGATGATGAGAAAAATCTCAAATTCTTTCGAGAAGGAAAATTGATTTTATGGCTTTCTAAAGATCCACAAATAAGGAAAATAAGTTTTAATTTTCCTAGGATGGACCATTCAAAGTAAAGAATGTTTTTAATAAGAAGAATGTTCAATTAATCACATTGGGTGATGATGATGTGGCAATCATTAATGTCAACAAATTGAAACCTTATCAATTGGAGCCACTATAGTACATTGTAATAAGAAGGCATTGCCAAGAAAAGGTAGTTTGAACATACTAAGAAATATGGTGTATTCATTAAGAAGTTGCCAATAGGTAACATAGAAAGGATTAATAGGTAATAACCATAGCCTTCATTATTATTTGTAGCAAAACAAACCTATTGATGAGTAATTTGAAGACATGTTATCTTTTATAAGACAAAAAAATGATCGCATAGTCCTTTATGGTACAAGATTTAACCAAATGGGAATTGGAAAAACAATGAATAAAATGGAATGGTTGCAACCCAGGCATTTAATGCCAAAAGAGCAAGAACAATTGAAACAAATTAAATGGTACCATGAACTATGGCAACACACGTGCTAGAAATCAAAGCCATTTAAGTGAGTGGTATTGCCATAGTAAGGAAATAGAATAATAGGAAAAGCAATGTTGACAATTTCAAGCATATAGGGAAAAGTTTGATGCCACCATTTTTTAGAAGAATACAAAAGAAATATCGAAATGAATGGATGGGAATTTAAACATTGGAGTAATTAGAGAACAAACAAAACCCTAACTATAGAATAGTTTCGTTTGTGGATTGACTTAGAATTAAACTAGGAGACGAAAGAAGAAACACTAAACAATTCAAATGTTAATCTAAGTATTTCTTTAAATTATCCTCATGTAGACACAAAAGAAAGATGGGAAAAGCTTAAGCATATTGAGAGAAAAATCTAACATCATGATTTTAGATTGTTTATTGTCATAGAAAAAAAATGTACATTCAAAGTTTGAAGAAAGATCATGAAAAACACTTCATCAAGGTGTGGTGGTATTGAAAGGTGAAGCACCAAGGGTAATTGAAAAAAACATTTTGAAGAGTGCAATCACATCAAAACATAAATTGATCAACTTGGATTTGATTTTTTTTACTGGGAGTTGTATGTCATCCACGAGATCTCCTTTTTGACATTTTAAAAAATTTCTAGAATAAATAATGTAATTACTACAAGGAATAGTTTCTAGAGGAAATGACATCGAAACATCAACTTGAAGGTGGTTCTCCATCAAGGGCAATGCGAAACAAATCAAAAGAAAACGATTTGATAAAAGAAATCACATTGGAGCATTTGGAAAAGGTAAATATTTTTACTTGTATGCATGTCACAACATGGGCTAGTGCAAAAAGTGAAATAGCTTAGGTGCAAAAGGTGGGGCTAGTGGAGTTAAGGAAGCTAGATTGGTGCACCATCAATTTTGCAATGAAGAAGATCATTTGTGCTTTCAAACTTTCAATTGAAAACAATACCTACTATAAATCTATAGTTTCTTTTGATTACAAAACAATATGAAAAAATTTCAAATTACAAATAAAGAGGACCAATGTACTTATTAGAGAACCTTGCAATGAAAAATTGGGACGATTGTTCGAAGGGAACAAAAAAGATCATTATGTTAAGGATATGTAATTACTAAGGATGTGAGTCCATAACTAGTTTTAAAATTCATTGCTCTCACAAAGGTAGCTACATTTCAATAGGGAAATGTTTTGTTCCATGAACTTTGGTTTTAGCCATAAAGGCTAGAAAGCAAGGACCAATTGATTGGGCAAAGTGGTTCACACAACAATTGCACTAGGAAATTGTTGCAATACAACACAAAGCAAGGAAGGTGGGAAACATCCTTATAAGGCTTACTTTGATCATTGTGGTTTGATTCACAGGGAGTTGCACACTAGACAATCCATTTTTTGGTATCACAAATGTGATTTTGGGAGGGGGGGTTCGTCCAAATTTGGTATAATATGTGTTGGGATACGATTGAAAATATAAAAAAGACTCATCTAACTAATTTGTAACATTTGTAAAATCAAATTTGAAATTTTGAAAATAAAATGCCATCATTTCATTAGAAGGTGGACTTTTATAATGATGAAACATCTTTTGTCATAGTCCATAAAAATAATTATGAACTTCTATTACATAATAACATGTGTTAAATTGTTTTTTTTTCCCCTAATATGATTGTGAGACTATTGTAATGTTAAAATAAAGGCTTATAACCAAGTTTATTATTTTGATTTATCAAATCTTTATAAGATTGCCAATATTATATAAAGTTTGTGATTTATTAAAATGGAAAAAATGAGAATTGTTGTTTTGTAAACCAAAAGGAAGTAGAAGATGTTAAGTGCATTAAACAAATTGGACTTGGGTCATTCTTCCTTCTTTGGAGAACATCCAAGAGAATGTCACCAACAGTAATCCTTGAAATTCTTACTTCTCCCTTTAGCAACCTCATGTTGTGGAAGAACTTAAAAATAGTCTACAAAAGTGGTTATGATGAGAAATATTAAGAGGTTGTCCAATTTTGTCCATGGTTTGTTCCTCCCTACCCTTCTTTCACCTTCTACCTATAGCCCTTCTATTGCCATTATTTGGACAATAAGTAAGACAACTCAATCATACCAAACCCAGCAAAAACATGATTGAATGCACTAAAGTATTGTCCCAAATGATAGTTTCCCTTATTTCTTTAACAACACCAAGATGATATAAGAATCTAATGGAATTTGAATCATCAAATCATGATCTACATGAAATCCACCTTTTAATTTTAAAAGTGTTTTAAATTTGGATATTATCCATTTTACTTTTATTGTACTTTGGCCATAACATTAAATGTTTCAACAAACAACTTAATGCAACACATGATGTTAGTACCACCAAACATTGATTTTTTGAAAAAATTAAAAATTTGGGCATTTAAGACATGAATCCATATGTATCCAAACACATAAAAGTTGGGGTTTCGCAACATCATAGTAATTTGCAATAATTTATTTATTTATTTTTAAATATCCATTGAAAGGAGTACATTAAAAATTTGATATTTTGAAATAAATGTTTGAAGATGAAATGTTCTTACAACTATCCTTGAGGAAAATATGTTATTGAAATTTTTGAAATTTTTAGATCCATTATTTGAAATGAATATTTTCAATTTATAAATACAAGGGGTTAATTTCTCAAAAAATGCATGTGTTTTAGGAAAAATATGTCAACTTTAACATTGTTCCAAGGTTTTTATGTTTTTGTCCAATTTTCTATGTTTAAAAATACACTAGAAAAACTCCCAAAAATGGAGTTTGTAATGGTTGCTTTTGGTACACCCTAATGTGCTTTCACCCACCTAAAATAGGTAGGTAGATAGGTAGGTATATCAAGCCTACCTAACCTAAAGTTAGGCCTTTCGGCAACTACCTACCTTTTTAGGCTTAAGTTACTAACTTGGCTACCTAACTTAGCTTTTAGCATGGTTATTTTTCTAAGCCTAACCTATCTACCTAACCTACTAGGCCTAGCCCAAGGCTATCTAATTAAGCCTAGGCTACCTACTTAGCCTATTAGGCTTAGGCCAAGTTGATTGACCTTAAGGTTGAAACTACCTACCTACTTTAACCTCCTAACTATGTTAAGTTAGGTACATAGTTTAAGCTTAACCTTACCTATTAGTTATTTTTGGCTTTAGTTAGGTAGCCAAGGCCTAACAAGTAAGCTAGTTAGACAGATCATTATGGTTGACTTAAGTAAGTTTCAAATGAATATGATTGATTTAACCAAGCCCTAGTGTTCAATATGGTTTATTTGACAAATCCATGGTCATCTTGATGAACCATTTTATTTATTTATCCCTCTTGACTAGATGTATGACAAGACATTTTATCAAAAAATCACACAAAACTAAGAAAAAAAATCATGTGTCTTTCATGCCCCATGCCTTTCATTAAAATGGATATCCATTTTGGTCAATGCAAAAGCTTTATCCAAGTTGAAACTTTTTAAAAGTTATAATTTCTTGTAATGCATAAAACCCTAGGAAATAAGGGTCAAATGAATGTTTGATAAAACATTGGAAAGATCTTTTTGATAACTACAACTTCGCATTTAAGAGATTTTCAATCTAAGTTCATATGTGGGAGTTATGAGTTCACAAAGTTGTGGGATTCATAATTGGGCAAAATTGAGAATTTTGGGGACTCCTTTTTAGGAGTCACATGAATTTAAATTTGTCATTTTCATGTAACCATTGTTGCTAGTTACAAAGTAAATTATAGGAAGGGAGGCAATGGTTTTTTTCAAATTTGAGCCGTGGTGAATTTTATAAAAGTTATTGCTCGTGGCTTATCCATGCACCATTTTGGTTCCAACTTTCACTAATCACCTTCATTATTGGCTTATGTAGTTGATCACACTTTGAACTCCCACTTGTGAGTTTATCCTAGTCCCTTCTTAGAGTTGCAAACCTTGTTTTTATCTTGGAAATAGGGAAGATGTCCTAGTTTGCATTCCAGTACAAACTTGGGAATTAACAAGTTCTTTTACCCTCGATGCCATTTGACAAATCTAAAGGTGTGTCACATGGAACCATTTACATGAAATAGATCACAAAATCGAACACAAGAGTTGATCATTTTGTTTTTGAAAATTGGGGGATAACATGTTATATGGGCAAAATTCAAGACTCAACCACTAGTGATGTTTCTTTTGTCATTTGAAAGGTTTATTCCAAGGTACATTTAAAGGTCAAATGTCAATGTATATTTGTAACTAAAAGCCTTATACTAAGTTGAACAATTATTTCGCCTTTCACAAATTAATAGATGATTTTTGGGGTAGTTTACCCCAATATTGGTTGAATCCTAACCTTAAAAAACAACATTTCAATCAAACACTTTGATGTTGTTAAAACTATGTACCCATAAAGTGTGACACTACGCCTATGGAGATATGCATTCCACTTGTGTTGGTTTTTATAGTCTTACATATGCAACATTTTTTATTTATTTTGACAATGACAAGGAACTCCAACTTTGTTACGGTTGAACCTCACACTTGTACCCCTTTGATACATTTGTGGAAACAATTGACATCTTCTCGAATTGTTGTGCACAAGATGTAGAATATATCAAAGTGGTTAAAATTTCAATTGTGTGTCCTTGGTTCAATTAAGGACGAGTGATATTTTAATACACTTTTAACTTAATGCAAACCAAATTAAGGAATTTAGGTTGACAATCCATTTGGATTTGGTCATCCAAATGATTGTTCAAAAACTTCTATACTTTTGAAAATTTTGTATATAACTAGGCCATTGAGGACTAAAAGGTTGTTCACATGCATTATGCATGAATGTTGTTCTTTAACACCACCAATGTTTATTTGGTATGCAAGCATACCTACCTTTTTAGTTCTTGAATGATGAATTATATGTTTTTGTTGGTCTTGTTGTTTTGTTATCATCTATGGAATTTGAAGATGTTATTTGGTTTGTTGTCTTCCTTTTTTCCAAGTATGCCCATGTGCTAGAGCTTCCATGTCATGCATTGGAAAGCTCACATTTGTATTGTAACTCACAACATTTGTTCAATGATGCACATTGTAGATTCTTTTGTATAGCAAAAATATAGGGTGCTTGAAATCAATTTGTGCCTTGGGGTGTGATGAAGTTTCAAGTTTTGTTGATAGTTTTAATATTTTAATCACTTTTGTTTCTATGATCATGGCCATTTTGCTTAGGTTTAAGTTGATTGTTAGACATCCTTACAATGAAGCTTGATCTTCATTGTTAATTATATTAATCTTGTTTATGGTTTATGTATATTTAAGTTTTCCATGTGTTGCAATTGGTAGGACCATTTTGGTTAGGGTTTGATTCCCTAATAAGGCTCATTATTCAGATTTTGACATGAAGACATATATAAGTTGCACATACTATCACCAAAAATAAGAGGGGTGACTATATCATGACACTCCCTAGCAAACTCAAGACAAATCAACAAATGTCTACATGTTATTTTCAAAGAGAAAAAATAAAATTATAACAATTTTTAATCCATGGATTAATGTTCCTATTATTCCTAACATTGCAATTAAAAAACTATGGACCTCAAGGGATCATATCTTTCCTAATTTTATCTCAAAAGCCAACTGTTCATGTGTGGTGGCAATTCATCTCTCCGCAATGAAACACCATCTCTTTAATATAAACCCATTGCCATCAAATCTCATTCTTCAAAAGTTCGACAAAGATTTTAAAAAAAAACAGAACTTGGACATCACAAAACTTTTCTTCATGCATAAACCCTCCAACATCCACCAATTATTCTTTCTTTAGAGGTCCCACTAGAACATAGGTATTTTCTCCCAAAAAGAAAACTATTTAATGCATTCCTTCATAATCCCAACATTCTCTAAAAAAAAATGACCACTACCACTGACGCACTCCCAAGTCCCAAGTTAGGCCAAGATGGGCCTTGGTTTTCTAAAATAGCGGAATTGTGGGGACTTGAGGGCACGCTCCCAGCTCTTAGCACTAAAAGGGGTAGACGGGCGTGCTGAAGCTTCGGGATGGGATTAGGAAGAAGACAAGTTGGTTAATTCGCATTTTGGAGTACCCTTGGTGCTAGGACAAGCCACAGGCAATTTTGGACTCAAGATTCACCACGGCCCGGACTCGGGGGAAACCACCACCTTCCCCCATATAGTATTCTCTGCATTACTCCACGGCACCCACATCTAAATGGCTTTTTGTCTCGGGACTGAAAGGGTTTAGGGTTTACCATTCACCAATTCAAGATGAAGTTGTTCAAGTTATTTTGGGGATGAAACCAAACACATCCAAGTAGGGCATTTTTATTTTCTTCATCCCTTGCCCATGGTTTTTTCAACCTTTTTTTCTACCCCAAAGTTTTCCCCTCCTACTTCCCCTCCTACCTCCCCTCCTACCTACCTCATTTCATTTTGTGTTCACCTCCATCGCCAGAGCTTAGGAGAGCTTGAAGAGTTTAAAGCTTTTAGGGGTTTAGGGTTTAGGAACATGGAGATTCAAGGAAGAGGAACTTAAGAATGTGGAGACATGAAACAAAAGTCAAAGGAGCTTAAGAAAATGGAAATGCAAGGCAAGAAGGGCTTAGGAAAGTGGAAAGTTTCATCCCAATGGTAGAAGTGGGAGCTTGAAAGTAAACTCCCTCCCTTCTCCTTTTTGAATTTTTATGTGGTTGTTTTGTTATGAAGAAGGCAATGATAACAATGTCATCGCCTTTTTCTCTATGTTTGAGAAGAAGAAAACAATGATAATGTGCCATCGTTTTCTTTTGTGGGTGTTTTGCTTTGAAAAAGGTGACAACAATTGCCATCACCTTCTTCTTTTCTTCTCTTTATTTGAAAAGAATAAGATAATGACAATTTGCCGTCATCTTCTTCTATGGGTGTGTTGTTGCGAAAAAGGCGATGATAGTTACCGTTGCCTTCTTCTTCTCTCTATTCGAAAAGAAGATGATGATGACAATTTGTCATTGTTTTCTTCTATGGGTGTGTTACTGCAAAAAAGGCGACGATAGTTATCATCACCTTCTTCTTTCTACTTGATAAGAAGAAAACAACCACCACTCTAAAACTCTGGTGGTGTTGTTGCAAAGAAGATGACGATAGCTACAATTGTCATCGCCTTCTTCTTTCTAGTGGTGTCGTTGTGAAGAAGGCCATACTAGTTATGGTTGTTGTCACCATGTTTTTCTTTTCTCTCTATTTGAGAAGAAAAAGATGACGGCAACTATTGTCATCTTCTTCTATGGGCGTGTTGTTATGAAGAAGGCAATGACAACTATTGTCGCCTTCTTCTTCTATTTACTTAATAAGAAGATAACAATGACCCTAAACCTCTAGTGGTGTTGTTATAAGGAAGGCAACAACAACTATAACTACCATTGCCTTTTTCTTCTTCTTTCTATTTGAAAAGACGAAGACAACGGCAAGGTGACGATAGCTAATGTTGTCTTCTTCTATGGATGTGTTGTTGCAAAGAAGGTGATGGCAATTGTTGTTTTCTTCTTTGGTGGTGTTATTACAAAGAAGGCATGTTGTCACTTTCTTTTTTCTTTTTTTTGCTTGAAAAAAAGAAGATGACGATAATGGCTATTGTCTTTTTCTTTGGTGGTGTTGTTGTGAAGAAGGTAATGGCAATTATGGTTGTTGTCGCCTTCTTCTTCTCTTTTCTCTATTTGAGAAAAAGAAGACAACATCAACTACCATCATCTTCTTTTGTGGACATGTTGCTGCAAAGAAGGCGATGACAATGGTCATTGTCTTCTTCTTTGGTGGTTTTGCTACAAAAGAGGTGACAACAACAAACCATTGCCTTCTTTCTTCTTTTCTATGCTTGAGAAGAAGACGATGACAAATTGTGGGTATTTTATTGCGAAGAAGGTGACAACAGTTATGATTGTCGTCATTTTCTTCTTTTCTTTTCTTTGTTTGAGAAGAAGAAGATCATGGCAATATGTTGTCGTGTTTTGTGGGTGTTTTGTTGTGAAGAAGGTGATGTCTTCTTCTCTTCTCTCTGCTTGAGAAGAAGAAAACAATGACCATTCTTATTTTTTAGTCCTTTTGCTACGAATAATGCTTCATAATAATTAATAATTAATGATGATATCATGGTTTAAAAAAATGTTTAAGGTTGTAATGGCTAGAAGAAAGAAACCAAAGAACGTTGGTGGTGATTTAGAAGCTTAGAAACAAAATGTTATTTCATCATAATTAACAATTGGGGAGCAAAATGTCCATTTGAATCAGGAGTTGATGAATCAAACAATGGGTTTAGTTTGGAGTTGGAAAATGATGAAATCATTTGCAATACAAATTGGGAATTTTAATCGAGAAATGGTGGGTTAGATTGTTTTGGAATTTACATACATTAAATTCAAGGTACATAAAAAAAATTGTACAAAAGTTTTATGTTTAATTATACTTGCACCTTCCATCATTTGATGGAAAGTGTGGGATTTTTTTTTTCGAAATTCTCTTTATTGTAATACTCAATAAAGGTTAGAAGCAATGGTTACATTTGATTGTGTGATCTTTTTATGTCTAAGGTTTTAAGGTTAGTGACGCACTCCCAAGCTCCTTGATAGATTCAAATGTGAGTTTGAAATGAAAACAATGAAAAAGTAAATAGTTGGGGCACCCTCCCTGACTCGTAGCACTTTGGGTGTAGAGGGCGTGCTAAAATTTTACGATGGGACTAGGAAGAATGGCAAGTAGTCATTCACTCACATGGACCTACACAAAACTAAACAACAAGTTGGTTTGTGCATAGTTAGAGCACTTTTAATGCTAAGACAAGCTACGGGCGAACTTAGACTCACCACGAACTTGGGGGAAGCCACCACCTTCCCCCTTATAGTATATTTTGTGTTTCTCCATGAGGCCCGCATCTAAATGGCATTTTGTCCTGAAATTCTCAAAGTTAGGGCTCCCATGACTTTGGGGCCCCATAACTTTGTGTTTAAACCTCGAATTGAGATGAGTACTAAAGCAAAGTTGTAGTTCTAAAGTCAAGAGTTTTCCAACGGTATGTTGCATGCCACCTACACCCAAGGAAATCAAATCAATTCCTGACTTTTAGTGGTCGGGAATCAAATTGTCAATTTGATTCCCAACCTTTCTTTTGACCATAACTTGTGTTTTAAGTGTCCAAAAGGTCATGCGAACCCATTTTAAACATCTAGATTTCAATAGCTTCCCAATGATATAAAGAACTTTTCAATATAGTAGGTTTTGACCCCCGCGCAATTGCTTCCTGAAGATTTGGGAATTCATCAGAACTCCAACTCTCAAAGTGGGAGTTCACTTGGGAGTGTGAGGGTTCATTCTCTCACACCTTCCTGCACTCCTAGGAGTATAAGATGTGCCTCCCGAGCTTCCCTCTTGTCCTACACTCTTCCAAGCCCAAGGTTAGGGTTGCAATAGTTATTGTTTTTAAAAAATATATATATGGACTTTTTTTTTTTGGTAGGTTTTAGTTTAGATTCAGAGCTTGAAATTAACCAGGCCATTCAACCACTAGCACCCTTTTTTCCACTTAATATGGCTTGAAAGGACAAATAATGGATTAAGGTTGGGTTAAAATCAAAATGTAAAATTGGCACTTGTATTATTACATATTGTGCCAAATGGTTGTTGACTAAACATTTGAAGGAGGTGCATGGTTTAGTGAAAAAAAAGCCCAAACATGGGAGGTTTTTAACTTTTGAAAAAGGTTTTGACATCAAGACCATGCTAAAATGAACGTTTGCATTTTGAAAGATGCCATGACGCACCCCAAGCTCCTTGATGGACTCAATTGCGAGTCTAAAGGTGAAAATAATGGAAGGAAAAGGAATTGAAGTGTGCTCCCTGACTTGTAGCACTTCAAGGGTAGAAGGGCATGCTAGAGCTCTGGGATGGGACTAGGAAGATTGATAAGCAATTCAATTACTCCCACACACATGTACAAACAAAACAACAACTCGATTAAAACTTAATTCGAACATTTTGGTGCACGGACAAGCCACGAGTAAACACGAACTCGCAAGACTCACCACGGCCCAAACTTGGGGGAAGCCACCACCTTCCCCTTTATAGTATACTTTGTGCCTGGTCACGCGACTAGCACCCAAATGTCATTTTGTCCCGGGATTCCCAAGTGGGAGTCCCAAAATTCCCAAAGTTGGGACTTTTGCGACTTTGGGGGCCCATAATTTTGTGTGTAGACATCTAATTGAAATGAGGTCTAAAGAAAAGTTATAGCCTTCATCCAAGTCTTTTCAATGGTATGTCGCACACCACCTGCACGCAAGGAAATCGAGGCGATTCCTGATTTTTAGTGACCCTTCTTTTGGCCATAACTTGTGTTTCAAGTGTCCAAATGGGTCATGCAAGCCCATTTTAGACATCTATGTTCCAAGATCTTTCTAATGGTATAAGGAAATCTTGAATCCAATGGGTTTTGACCCCTAAAATTGTTCTCTAAAAATTTGCAAGTCTATCGAAACTCTAACTCCCAAAGTGAGAGCTCAGCTCGGAGTGTGAGGGTTCATTCCTTCACACTCTCCTGCACTCCTAGGAGCATGAGATGTGACTTTTGGGCTTCTTTATTGGCTCGCACCTTTGCAAACCTTTGCTTTGGTCACGAGTTCAAAGCTAGGGTTGCAACATGCCATGGCCATATCGAAGTGGAATGATCAAAAAGTTGTTGGTCGTGCTCATGCCAAAGCTCAACATGAGTGGGATGAACTGGTAATTGTTGCCAATGATGTCTGTTGTTGTCCAAACTACCTTTAGTTAAATTAATTTTAAATTAATTTCAAATTAACTATTACAAGTGTTGGGTTTTAATGCCTAGGGCGTGGGAAGAGTGTTTCGAGATGTAGGATCATAATGGAGAAAGATGAAAATTTAGAAGAAATGATTCGATCGATCGATTCTACATATGCATGAAGATTGAAAATGGCATGGGATGTCAAAAATTGGAATTGAAAGTCCATTAAAATGAGTTGGACACAAGAATTGATAGTTGTATTAGATTTCCATGAATGTAGAATGATTCATGGAAGGTAAAAATAAATAATAATCAATGTTTATTGTTTTTTTTATAATTTTGTTTCATCCAAGGTGTGTTAAGGTTTAATTTGTTGGTTTTTGGGTGTTTATAAGGTTTACAACATGACAATAAAGGAGTTTATTGTAATTGTAGTTCATATCAAGATGCAACATTGCCATCTATACATTGTTCGTCATGTAGCAAAGGTTACAAAGGCAATAGCTGCTTACCAAGTTAAACACAACATTGTACATAATGATATGGTTTAAAGTTTCTATTTTATATAGTATGCTAGGTTTTTTTTAATCTTTTCACTTTTTATACTACCCATTTTTTGAACTTTGGTCCTTTGATATAGTATAGAGAACCTTTTTTTTCACTGGGTTTTTTAGCATTTTTTGATTCACCCGTTTTTTTACATCTTTTATCAATATAATTTATTTTTTCTAGTCACACCTGTTTGATGGGTATATGGTTAATTATATATGTTTTTTTTTTGGCCATCTTCTTAGTGCTTTAAATGTAAAAATTAAAACTTAAATAATCCCATATGCACAGTTTATAATTAACTTACCTACGGTTTACAAAGATCAATAATGTAAATTATGAAATACGTGCATCTAGTGTATTAAAAATCACATCACCTAAAGATTTTTGAAATAATACCCGCATTCTAATTAACTTATTGGCATTATCATAAGGACCTTACAAACCTAGCCACCTTGATAAGGTAGCTTCTTTCCTATTACTAATTTGCCTATCTACCTAGTTACCTTGGTAGTGTAGCTTCCTTCCTACTTACTAACTTTTCTACCTAGATGCCTACTTACCCTAATAACCTATCTATCTTGTTCCTTGAACTTCCTTTCTACTTACTAACCTACCTACCTACCCAACTACCTAATGATATACTTACTTACCTACCCATTCACCACCTGTTGCGAAATGGCTATTTTTAGATGTTTTTTTTTTTTT
>Ga0209208_10005361_pt1 | contig 17896 bp, 7 predicted proteins | sample S1TSphfallax_3_FD_187694 | JGI IMG/M metagenome (GOLD analysis project Ga0209208, IMG submission 187694) | Host-associated microbial communities from peat moss isolated from Minnesota, USA - S1T2_Fd - Sphagnum fallax MG (SPAdes) (version 2) | ecosystem: Host-associated > Plants > Peat moss >... | reverse complement strand
TTCATATAATTTAGAGAAAATTTTAAGTAAAAATCTATTTTGGTAGGATAAAATAATATAGAACCCTATAGTTGTCCTCCCTTTGACATCAGACTTTTGACATTTGTGTAATGTGTGAACACAACTTAATGCTGAATTGTAATTTCAGTGTAGTACCTATGACTGATGTTCAACATTAAATAATTCATAACAGGTTTCACTCGAAAAGGAGAAAAATTTATTGATATTTGTTGAAATTTTTGAAAATTGAAAACCATTGAGTTACTATTATTACAAATGCATGGCACAAGATATATTTTGGATATTTATCCCCCAACTGTTTTAATTTTGGAAAATTAAAATTGAAATCATTGAACCTTGTTTTTAAATATATATATATATATTTGATAAAAAACTGTTGAACATTAGTTGTAGGTACAATATGTGCCCCAATAAATACCACACACTATATGCATTATAATGGATGAAACCACAAAACTTACCTCACAAATGTATATGTCTCACCCAATGATCATTAGGAAATCAACTAAAACTTTAAATCCAAGAACTACAAAATGGGCAGTAAAAAACTTTAATTTAATTACAATGAAAGGCCAAGTGATGCAAGATAGCTTGTTGGACTATTGTGCTTTAGGTGTTGTAATGCCATTTTTTGTGATGTGGGAGTGATTGCAAATTGCAATTGTTATACTTGACATTGAAGCCATAGACCATGATCTGTGCACTACAATTGTACAATGATCATCAACAAGTAGCTAGATCAAATCCCCCAAAAACACATAAAAACAAATAAAAATTGATGATCAAGCTACACTAAGATTCATCAGCAAGAAGGTAGATTAGATCTTTAGAAGAACCCAAAGGAAATCATCATAATCAAACTACAATGATTATGAGCATGTGGAACCTAGATCAAAATCCCCCAAGAAATTCTATTGCTACTTCAAATTTACTAACATCCAATCTAAGTGCCAAGATGATTCAATTGTGCACTTTATCTTACTTACACCAGCATGATCTAACCATACAATCTATCTCTGGACAAAGAGCTTGTAAAAAGAGCTTGATCTTTATTAAGAGCAAGTGTAATCTTGTACTTAAAATACATAATATATTATAGTGAACTTGCTACTAGATCACCATCTTGCTGCACCTAGGAGCTGAAGATTATAGCTGATCTCGAGTCCAACCTCAAGCTCAAAAGCAGCAGGACAGATCTCATTATTATTATTATTATTATTATTATTATTATTTTCAGCTTGAACAAAAGAAAACACTTGACATCTACTAATATATATTACATGACAAACTACTAATATATATATATTAGATTAATAATAACACTAGGCAGAGGCTGCTAGGGGAAACTGTGAATATTCATGCAATGTAAAAGCTAAGATAAAACTCAAACTCAAACTCAAACTCTAGTTTGTGCTGCTCAGCTCAATGTGGCATGCTAGTAATAACCTCCATTCTGAAAAACCCTGTGTGGAGCTACATGCACATGTGCAGCCAATTTAGCAAGCACTTATTGAAGCAGAGATAAGCTAGGGATGTTGTTGATGATGCTGCTGCTGCTGCTGATGATGATGATAAGGGATGGATTTCTAGACATGTATATAGTAGATCTAGGACCAGCTAGTTTAAGATCTCTAGAAAGTCTTTTATAACTACTACTTACTACTGGAAATAAGTAGTGTTTTTTGTAAATTCTGAAGTACTTATATAAGACTCTGCTCATCATGCATGCATGGAGCTCTAGAACACAATAATATTCTTATATATATAAATAGTGGTATATTAAATAGTTGAATTATTTTGAGAGAGAGAGAGAGAGAGAGAGAGAGAGAGAGAGAGAGAGAGAGGGAAAATATTATTATTATGGGGTACTAATTAAGAGGACTTAGAAGAGAGGAAGAGCTATTATTATTAATTAGGCTGCTGCTGTAGTCGCGTGGAGTCGAGTTGCAGCGTCACTCGATGTTGCTGCAGCTGGTAGAACCCTGATCTCATACATTTTACAAAGATTTATATAAAGAGCACGAGAGAGACAAGCGCCCATTGCAGTAGCAGCTGCCAATCTTCCACCATTGCGTTGCAAACCCACCACCATGAGTACTGACCACCACTCAGTGAAGTAGAGAAAGATCTACTACGATCTAATAGTGTAGATCACTGCAAACTACGGAGCTCGTGAATCTATATATAATGTTCTGCAAACACATATATAATATGCTACCGATTCGCACTAGTAATGAGCGCGAGAATTAGTTAATAGAGAAAAAGACTAGAGAAAGAAAGCGAGAGAGAGAGAGAGAGAGAGAGAACAGAGTGCCGATCGCTTGTCGACTCAAAAATGCGACAGCGGTACGGGTTGCACGGAGTTCCTGAAACTATATAATATTACACTGTGTTTGCAGCTATGTCTAGTGATCTAAAAGGAGAAGATTCAGATGTGTAATCTGGGATCCGAGGACGTCATCCTCATGCATGATCCCCGCGTGACGCTGATCGAATACTACAGTGAGAGAATTGTCCGATCATGTCTGCAAGTGCCAGTAGTGAATCACTACTGTAACACGACAAGTAGCTCTAGATATTTATATGTACTGGTGGTGGTGGTGGTGGTGGTGGGTTGTCTCTAGCTAGTTGGTGAAAGATGGAAAACCAACCGCAAGCGGCTTGAGTCTCCGCGTGCGTCTGACCGATTTGCAATCGATCTCGGACTTGATGCAGCTGGGTGAAAGTTTGGCCGATATTCATGACTGAAGTAGCTGCGTCGATGGTTCAATGTTAACCCGATGGCGCGGGGATTCCTGACCCCGTGAATTGTAGGTCCCCGGCGTGACAGACAGATGATCAGAAGAGTATTCAGAACAGAGTAGCTCCTGGTTCGCAACTACATCCCATAGTGTGTTGTCGAACTGATCAAGAGGAAGGTTCAACGAGTAGTCGAGGTCAATAATATCCCAAGTATTTGGACTTTGAGCAACTACCTCTTCTTCCCGCGGAGAGCCTGCGACACTATTGCAAGTATCGACAGTAATCCCGGTCGCCGACAAGCTCGATTCGCCAGTGGAGCGCAAATCTGCGGGTGTGTGGAATGGGCTTCCCGCGTATGTCGGACTGTCCGGAACTCCGCCGTTCGTCATACACGACGAGCTGTGCTCTGGGCTGATCGACACAAGCAGCTCCTCCGTAGCAGCTGCCTCCACGGAGCTTAGGACTGGTCGCGGCAGGGATTTAGGTGGATGAAGCTCTTCTGGGGAAAGACGAGGGCTCCCGGAGAGCGAGCTAAGCTCGGAGTTTTCAGGATCAGAGAGCAACGGTCGGCTCGATATCGTCGAAGTGGAAATCCCGGGCCGATTGCTGTTCTCCTCCTGCCTAGGAAAGTTGAGAGGAGCACCGTCTCCCCTGTACTTGTACACCTCTTCGTCGTATTTCCGAGCTGCGTCTTCCTCGGTAAGAAACGTTCCCAGCCACTTCCGACGGTCCTTTCGAGGACGTCCATCTGGCGGAATTCGCATCTCAGCAACCCATTTCCCCCACTTTCGCATCCGCACTCCTATGTACTTTTTCTTCGACGGAGGGCGAGCTCCCTGCTGCAATAGCTGCTTCTTCAGCATCGGCACTTGATGTCCTGGCAGCCCCAAGCTGGCCTCACAATAGCTACTCGACGTCGCGGCCAGTTGGTTGCAGAACCCTTGACGTAGCAGATACTCAGAAATCCTCGTGGAGGGTGGATCGACCGGTCGATCGACTAGAGCTCCAGCTTCAGGAAACTGCTCGAGTCGTAGCTGCTCTAGTTGCTGTTGGTTTAACAGATCTTGAATGCAGATCTGTAGAGGCCCGGATGATGCAGCTACATTGATCACCTGCTGATCCTGCGGGAACTCACCTTGCAGTCCAGCTCCCAACTCCGCAGAACTGGAAAGTTGACCATCAGGAATAGAGCCCACAGGAACAACACCCTGCAGTTGACGGCCAGCTGCTTGGCTGCAGCCAGAATTTACAAACCCTGTAAAGTGATGCAGCGGCTCAGCTTGTCGAGCTAAAGGAGCTGGTGTTGCTGGCCGTGCATGGACGAGACCAGCTGGATCATCTTGAGAGTGAAGCTGCTGCAGGCAATCAGGCGCATAAGCAAAAGAAGGTTGAGATGGCGCCCCTACATGATTATATGCAGTACTGTAGAGCTGATCGTAGCTTGAACTCCGCAAGACTAGTGATGCCACTGGAAGCTGGTGATCCCCATATTGAGCAGTGGCAGCTGCAATTCTCTGCTGGATGCCGAGCTCGGGCAACGGTATCTCCGTGCAGTAAGAAGATGAGGCTGAACTCGATGAAGATTGTCTGCCCGGTGTGCTCGCATCCTCGCAATCAAAGAAATACCTGCGATCACACGTCGGCGATGACAAACCTTGCACACTAGCGTAATATTGCCCTGGAGCTGCACGATCATAGTTCAGCTCGATTCCAAGTTCACCACTCGCGGGATTCTCAAAGCTGGTGCAGCTGCTCATGTCTGCGGATGCATAAGATTCCTGATTTCTACCAAAACTATTATTTGTGGAAACCATTTCTTCAAAGCAGCTACTGTTAGTACTATGATCAGCTTCTGCACCTGCAACAGGAAACATGGCACAGGAGGACGACTCGGTGATTGAGGAAGAAGAATACAGATCAACACTAGTACTAGGACTTCCAAAACCTGCCATAGTACAGTTCTAATTTTCTACAACTCTTCTTAGAGTGTAAAGTCGAGTACTACGTACGAGTACTTCCGACACAATATTATACCCACTCAACACCAGATCTATAGTAGAATATCGATCGATTCCAAGCACTAGAGTTCAAAGAGAAAGTATTGAGTTTGGTATGTGTGTGTTTTGTTTTCTCTCAATTGATCATCATCCTTGCACGCGGGACTCTCCTTTTTGAATCTGGGGTTTGAACTACCACACAAAAATTTCAAGCTGCTGCTGCTGTGGACGACATAAATAAATAGATATATTTATGCTGTCGACATTAACAGTACCCGGAAAAATCACGATGTGCTGATCAACTCCACCGAAGCAACCACTTTAATCTTCTTCCTTGACGGAGAGAAGAAAAGAAATGGTGATCCGGAGGTCCCACTTAGTCTAAAAAAGAGAGAACTCAGCTTGCAGGAATGAAATAAGTCGAGATCATTTACACACACACACACACACACAAATCTCTTCTAAAGATCTCTTTGAACTTGTAGATGAGTTTGGAATATCGATCCTAGTCTCTTTATGTACTGTACCCTCTGATGTCGAGATGAGAAGAAGTGAAGTACTCGTACTATTTCTGAACTCCTACTACGACTGACTCTAGTAGAAACTCGACCCAAAACTAAAAGTTTCTACACTTTCTAGAAAAAAACTACTTGCAACAAAAACAATTAGAAACCAAAGTATGATCAGCGATGCTCAAGCGTGGACGTGAGAACGAATTAACGAGCTCTATCTTGTTAGAAATAGATCTGCGCTTGGCACTGCACTAGAGAGACTGATCGAGAGTCAATTTACAATATGAACACAAAAAACTGCAAAGAGAGAGAGACACAGAGAGAGAAAACTGAGACGAAAAAGAAGAAGGGTGACACTGATGAGAGAGAGAGATACGGAAATTGCAACAACGGAAGCAAATAAGTGCCTAGCCGATCCCAACCCCACCCAAAGTGCCTAGCCTATGTGCAAGAGGAAAGAAAGAAAGACGTCGAGGAGGAGAAAAACAACAACACCAACAAACAAGAACTCAGAAACTTTGAAGGTGCAGAACTTTGCGTGTGAGAGGTTTCTAAACCAAAACTCAGTGCCCAGCCCGTTTCCCCACCCCACCCCCGCGAGTTCCCTTCCCAGCGCTGCAAGTGCCTAGTCTGTGATGTGAGTGCCTAAACTAGTGCAAGCGGTTGCTGGAGAGATCCGAACAAGCAACCGCGGTGCTCTCTAACCCGCCCCAGTGCCTACACACACAAGAAAGAAACAAGAAACAAAGAGGAGAGCGCAAATCGTATACTCAAGGATTTTCTTTTTTTTCATAAACAAAATGTTTTGCTTCCTTCTCTTTTATAACTACTTTCTACAACTCCACCCCCCCCTCTTCCTTCTACAGTAATTCCTTCCCCCCCCTAACTTACTACTCCTGACCCTCCCCCAACCCCCAACTCACTAATCCCATCCACACACACTAATCTCATCCACACACGCTAATCTTCTCCATCTCCTCCTCATCATAAGTTCACAACACTATCATTCTTAGCAATTATTAGTGTTCTATTCTATTATTGTAGTTGCAAGTTCTTTCCCCCAAATAAAATTTTGGCTCCTCTCTCCTTCCGTATAACTCCTTGGGCAACTTCTTCTCTCTAATTCCTTCCCCCCACTAACTTACTACTCTTGACCCCCCTTCCCCCCCCCAAATCCCCAACTCACTAATCCCATCCACACACACTAATCTCCACCATCTTCTCCTAATCACAAGTTCACAACACTATTATTCTTCAAAATTATAGTGGTTTTTCCCCTAAGAAAATGTTGGCTCCTCTTTCCTTTTGTATAATTCGTTGGGCAACTTCTCCTCTCTAATTCCTTCCCCCCACTAACTTACTACTCCTGACCCTGCCCCCATTCCCCAGCTCACTAATCCCACCCATACACACTAATCTCCTCCTCCTAATTACAAAGTTCAGAACACTAAGGGTAGCCTAGGGTAAGCTTTCACCTTGACCAGCCTTTTATTGTTTTTGGGTTGAAATTTGGCACTTTTGCAATATTTTGGAATACCCTACTACCTTGGCATTAGGGTTCTTTTTTTTTCTTTTTTTTTTTGGGCCCCCAAATTTGTGAGGTAGGTGAGTTGGTTATTCTTTGAACAGTAGCCAAATAAGAGTAGTTAGCCAAATTTGGCTACTGTTCAAAGAGAAAAATAGAAAAAGTTTAGAAATCAGGCTATATCTTGAAAACATGCTACAACCTATTGTCTAAATATGGCACTTCATTTTTTTTAGCTCAATATCTGGCGACAATGGGCAATTTTTTCCCCAAAAAAAGAGAAAAAGCCTTTGTACTTGTCTCAAGGGTCTTTTTTTTCATCACCAGGTTGTGAAATTTCTCCCAAAAACATCACAGTGCTTCAATACTAATTATATTATTTTCGGAAATGTTGATTTTTTCTAATTTTTTTCTCAAATAAAAAATAATTGTAGAGGAAAATATTGAAGATCTTCAAGAATATTCTAATTGTCAAAATGAAAATTTGAAAATTAATTAATTATTTGACAAACAAGTGGCGAAGCTGCCAAGATACTACAATATTTTTCTTGCAAATTCAATGATTTTCTTGTAAATAATTCACCAAAATTCGTTTTTTTTTTAAATGTTAAAAAATGCCAGCTTTCTATACATGCTTCAAGTACATAGCCAAAAATATATGTGGACATTTGATTATGATTTTTCCTTTCATATTTAAATTGATAGGCGAATTTGCTTAAATTTTCAGCTTATGGATGATCACCACCCTTGCTATATCACAAAATTGTAAAACAAAAACATTGATAGTGACCACAATAAAGAAAATTATTAAAATTTTCCAAAACTCAATTCATTTTCAAAATTTTTGATTTTTCTAATGTTCTAAATCAGTGATTTTGTTTTACAAAATTTTATGTCATTTTTAAAACCAAAGCATTTGGGAAATTTGTGGAATTTTTTGTTTTTCTAGTGTAAATTCAATTAATTTTTTAATTTTTGTTGGAATAATAGTTGAAAAAGACCTTGTTCAATTATGTTATTGTCATATGAGTAACGAAATTATTTGTATCAATGTAAATTAGGATAATTATGGTAGTTTTCACTACTTTGATAAGTTTCAACACTTTATTAGTAGAATTTTATTTTTTGGTAAATTATCATCAAGATTCCCCATTGGCCAAGGGCTGACCACATCAATAAGGGAAAAAAGTTGAATATTTTAACCTTTTCACCAAAAACCTTATGTGCCATCGTCACTGACATCAAATAAATGCATGAAACCTATCAAATTGCCTATTAAAGTGCATTTGAACCATTTCATCACCAATGCATTCAATAATATCAAAGAGTCCTTACCATAGTTAAACCCTTCACATTGTTGAATCTCACCACCCCCGCCCCCTTTCCTAAACAACAAATTTTGATCGCCTACTCATGAGTATTAATTCCCATCTATGCACCTCTTGCAAGTTATGACTTGCCTTAGACTTTGCAAGGATTTTGAACCATGAATGTGTTTGTTTTAAATGTTAGTGACGAAGCTAAAAGGAATAACATTGCAAACTTGCACTACAAGTTGCATTGTAATTGTTGTGCAATGTGTAGTTATCTTGAATGTTGGTGATGATAGAGAAATGTTGCAAGTTGTAGTAATTTTTTAAAGACTTTTTAAATCTCATAATAAATTGTGAGAACAACTCTAAAAATGCCAGGTGAACTATGAATGTGAGTTGCATTTTGCATTTTCTTTGAAGTTTGTGTACACTTTGATCTTTGCCTTGTTGTTTGTTATGCTCCTTGTCAAAATTGAATATGTTTAAAGCTAAAATTTTCTAAACTTTAAAGACTAAGTGAAAATTGTTAGTGCATTGCATCCTAGTTGATGCATCAATGATTGTCAAAACTTAGAATGTGACTAATCTTGGTTGCCTTTCATCCTTGTTGTTGAATTACTAAGTGTTAAAGTTTTCTTGTATGCATGTGTAGGTTTAAGCTTTAAGGTTTGTGTCCAAAATCCAAATTGCACCACAAGAATCTTGAGCCCCAACTTGCAAGATTTCCAATTTAGGTAAGATTAACCTTTAGGCTTTAATCTTGTGTTTATTTTGTTCCTTTATGGATTTGATTTGTATATCTTGTTTCAACTCTATGCATTTTGAGTTGCACAAATGAAAGTTGACTCTCATTGTGATAAACTAAATTGTTGTTTTGGTATTTGTGTTTTTGTTTTTTATGTTCATTGTAAATGCTAAGGGTTCAAAAATAAAACATTTTGGGGTTTAGGGCTTTTGAACTTCAAATTGAAGTGTTTTTGGTCAATTTTACAAATTGACATTGTTGGTTTTTCTTACAAATTGGCACATTCCAGTCAATATTTACATATTATTATTATTATTATTTCAAAATCAACATTGCTAGTCAGTTTTTATAAGTCAACATCAAAGTTGTGAAACAATTTGCAAGTTTCAAAAAACATTATGTAAGTTTGTATACTTAATTTGCAAATTACTCCATGATCCACAACATGTTTTTCCCCTAGGATTCAAATAAACCTCCTAATCATGACTTACATTTGAATGTTTTTTGTTTGAGTTGAATGTTTTTTTTGGGGATTTTATTTTGTACTTGAATCTCAAGTTTTAACACAATTTTTCTTAAACCTCTTAAACCTTCAAGCATCTTCAAGATTCATTGCTTGTTTGGTTGAAAGAATAAAGTAGTTAGTAATGTTGCTAAAAACAACAATTGATGTGTTATGAAGGCTATGAAAGACAACTTGGGAAATCAATTATGAATGAAGAAATCTCCATCCAAATTGATGTGATCTTTGAAGTTTCAAAACCTAAAAAAACCTTAAAAGAAATTGAAATTAAATAAAAAAGAAAAGGGCTTATGAATTAAATTAGAAATTTCAAAATGTCTTAGCTACAAAATTGCCTAGGCAAAAAGTGTCTTGAGTGACGACATGCTTGATGGTGCAAGATTTGCACAAAGGTTGTGGGTAAGGAAAACCTTTTTGTTCCCAAGTTTAACTCTTTTTCTAAACATATTAGTAGGAAGAAAATTACTTCCCCCATGTTTGGTGTTTCTAAATGTACATTTTATTACATTAGTGATTGTCAACATGCTAAGAAAGAATTGCATTCTGTTTTTAAAAGTGGGGAAAGTGTTTTGGATAGGGTTGTATAAGGTGTGGCAAATGAGGGTTTGAAAAAAGTCATTCAATTTGCCACAAAACCTACTTCGAAAGGAAAGCCCATGTTTGAATATGAAATCATGAAATACTTCTTGTAATTCCTTCAAGTGAAAAACTATCCATAGAATAGTTGATAATCCGAGTTAGTTGTCCTTGCATGCATACGTCATCAAAGATTGGTTTCAAATTCCAATCTTGTCTCCTTCAAAAGGGTGATTGAAAAGGTGATTCTAAAAGTCTAATCACAATCATCATTCAAATATTGTTGATTGTTAGTGGTTTAACAAGAGATTCATTATCCTTTAAGCTCATTTGTTTTGGAGTTAGTGGTGTGATTTTTTTCAAGGTGCCAAGACTAAAGTTACATGGCAAATTCAATTAGATTATGCTCGTCACATGCCAGGCATCCATTGCATGGCCCACTGAAATAATCTAATTATGTAAGCTTTGTTTAAGTTAAACATGGTTTGTAGGTTAGGAATTTTTTTTCAAACCCTATATATGCCTACTTTAGCACTTGAGCCCCAAGAGGCATTTGGGATTTAGCAAGCTCGTTAAGATCATGAGAACTAAAGGTAATAAGTTGCTAAAGAATATCAAAACAAGGTGGATTTCTATGTTGGAACTTACATAAAAGGTGATAAGTGAATATTGCATTCTAATGATCAAGATGGCTTTAGATTTTAGTAGCAACAATTTTTCCACGATGAACTTTGAACTCTTAGCACCTTGATAATGAAATCTTATATGGGTTGGCAATCTTGCTATCACTATTGAAGGAAATGAGTAGCTTGATGAACTTGGTTGAAATTTGAGATCTCCTTATTGTCAACTATGTGGCAACAATCAAGTTTTGTCAAGTAGATCTATTTTCAGATGGATTGTAACATTACTTTCAAGTCCAATGTGTTTTATTCTTTCAAGTCTTTGGTGGGTTCCTCCCATGACCACCTCATCATGTGGTGGATACAAAATTTGAATATAGGTATGGGACACTTAACCTTTGATTGCAATGGGCAACACATTTGGTTGAAGCATTTAGACCAACTAATAGGGGTTGTGAGGTTTTTGATAAAAAAAAGGTACACAGTTAGGTTGTGAAATTGTGAAAAATGAAATGAAGTAGTTGAATTCTTAATTTTGAAATTGCAATTTTGTTTTTTTTCACATGATGCTATGGAAGCTTTGAGGGTGGTTTTCTTTCAATACTAGATGATGACAAATTATGAAGAATCTTTCAAAAAACATTTCAATGTGATTATGAAAGCCCAATATTGCTACCCTAAAGGCCAAGAGGGTGAAATCACAGTCAAAGGACCTAAGTGCACCAAGGTAAAAGTCATTTTCCAAGGATTGCACATGACACATGTCATTTTTGCATTGGTTTAGGGTTTAGGGTAAAATTTAATAATTCAAATACCTTATTTAAAACTACATTTTAAATATAAATACATTTTGACTAAACATTGATATTATATCATGTATATATTGCATTCACGCCCTTTATCACATATATATTAACAACTTTTGTTAAAACCATATTTTCAAAATCCATAATTTTCAAAGTCAAAACCATTTTTGATCAAATGTGCTCAAATGGGTTATAAAAACAATTTTTCATCAATTCAATCATTTTGCCCTCCTAATCATCAATGTTAAAATCCTTTCCAATTTTAAAAAGGAATGCTACACATTTGGTACGAAAAAAAAACGTTTGAAAAAAATAAGGACTATTCACTTTCGAAGTTTGAGTGCTTTGAACACGTAAAAACATTTTCGATTTATGTCAAGTTTTGAGCATGTAAGCTTTGCAATTAATGAAAAAAAATTCAAAAAATTTATGACAATCCAAATTATTATGCTTCGCTTGGGATCTTTCAAACATCTAAAAATGCAATTTTAAAAACTATCCACTCACTTGGGTGGGTCCTTTGACTATGATTTTACCCAAGAGGATTAGGCCTAATCAAACGTTGGTACTAGAGGCCCTATTTTTATTATTATATCAAAACATGGCATCCATGACTAGGCATATATAATTACACATGACATAAACAATTAGATATGGCATACATGACAACTTTGATTTGAATATAAATGGCATAAGCAACTACCTTAGTAAAAAAAAACCAATCATGGATGTCATGTTTTGATGTAATGGTCTTTGGATCTACAAATATCATTCTTCAAATTAACAATCAATTATAATGTTACATTAACCATGGGTCCTCGTCACACTATGAATCATATGACTTAGCTTTGGAGATCTTTAACCTCTTCAAAATCAATTGCACATAAGCTACTAGAATATTTGAAGTTGGCAAAAATTGCCATGGTCCAAGTTAATGGTTTTGTTGAGGATGAAAATTGCTTCAACAATTTGAATTTTATCAAATTCAAGCTTTGCAACAAATTGACAACTCTTATTTAAGACCTTGTGGTGTGAATGTTTATTCAATAGTTTTATATATTTAATTATATTCCATACCCATAGGTAGATGTAACTTGGAAAGATATGTGAACCTATTATGGCTTTGACACATAATTTTTGTTTGGGTAAGCTAAAGTCTAATTTTGTTCCTTTGGCCTTCAATTTCAAATATCTTAACAAGATTGATATTTTTTTTGAATTTTCTTTTTTTTGGTGATAGTAAGTAATAAATTCTACCAAGTTTTATAGTTATGTATGGTGTTTATGCTTGTTTTGTGTTGTTTTGCAAAGCAATGTGTGATAGTGGGTAGCTGAGGGGTTCAATTCCATCACAAGTCATATTGCCCAAATCTCTCTTCAAGAAACTTTGCCAATAAGATGTTTAGAACATTTTTTTTTAAAAGGTCACAATGCCAAATTCAACTACATGGCACATTTTGAGAGGTAACCAAAAAAATCATAAATAAAAAAAAAAAAAAACTCACCAAATGTTTTGAAAATAAAAAGCCAAATCACCTACTTGTCATACAAACATTTTCACCAAACTAGCCATGCAAAGCCATGGTGAATGCTTCATTACCAAGATAGCTATTTCTAAAAGTTGAAAAAAAATAAATTACACCTAACTAATCATACTTTATCTAAAGATAGAATTCAATTTAGTCTGGTTTTGTTTGGAAAACTTCATATTTTCATAAAAAATTCATTTCAATATTTTAAAAAAAAACTTAGTGAGAAAATCAACACCAAGGCAACACATAAACTATAAAAAAATTATAAGCTTGACCAATTATAACAACAAGCTCTTGGCGAAATGACTCTCTTGCCCCTATAGAGCAACTTCACACTAGCCGCAAAAGTTAAAATACAAAACATTCCATGAAATTCCACAGCAAAATGGAACTTCACAGTTCATAGTGACACTTGGTGGACATTCCATGAAATGTGAGACCAAAATGAAAACTACACGGGTTTCGGAAACTGCCATAGTCTGTAAAGGAAGAGACTATGGCAATTTCCGAACCGCGTAATGTTCATTTAGCACACCCACCCATCACCTCCTCTTCTTCCTCCTAATCACAATTACTGTAATTCTACCGTAATTCCAAAAATCAAGTAAATCATAAACTCATAATTGCATGTCTAATCCATTCATCCATTCATCTATTCATCCATCCATCATCTCTTCCTCATCCTAATAAGATGTTCACTGTTCTGAGTCAGTGAATTTTTTTGTGGCGAATTCCTGCAAAATTTGGACCTCAAAAATTTTAAAAAGGAATTCGCCGTCAAAATTCCATTGTAGAAGAGGGAAATTGCCACAAATTATAGCTTCTTTTCCAAATTGCCAAATTTACCAAAGTTTCCGAAGGAAAAGAAATTATATAGGTTATAAGTAGCAAAGGTCTTTTGGGGCTTGGCTACCACTTGTATTTTGGAGTTTAACAAAGTGTCAAAGAAATACCACATGTTGAACTACAATCCAATTGTCAAAATACAAATCTGGCCGATAAAAAAGAAAAAAAGAAAAAAAAAGACTTCTACCAAATATACTTTAGTTAACCTAGCACATTTGGCACTACATAATTATGAAAGGAAATTAAGAAATTTTGAGAAATTATGAAAGGTGGACTTAAATAAAAATGTACACCTTGATAATTTCTTAACGGCTATGCTGAAATTTGGGCAAAATAAATATTAGATATTCAATGTCAAAGAGTCAAATGTGCGTGTGTGGTGACCATACCATGGTAGCACCGAGGATGTGGGTGAACTAGAGTCAAATGTGCGTGCGTGGTGACCATACCATGGTAGCACCGAGGATTTGGGTGAACTAGAATCGTTGGTTTACTTGTGTGAGGGGTTAAGAAGGGTAGCCGGGGCCCCATCTTAGGCAACAAAAAAATGCAACAAGTTGACAAAGAGTGTCCCACAAATCAGCTATAAACTAATTTATTAATGGCCAAGCAATTACACACTAATTGTTGCAAAAAGTTTCTTCGAAGAAATTTTTTAAACACGATCTATTTAAAATATTTATACATTGTCTTTGCCACATGACGACTTTGCTTCGATCTTCTTCTAGTAACTTATTTCAGTTGTCAATATTTTGTCGTCTGTGTCGGTATTTGGTTAGAATGGTGGGAGCTTCCCCACCTTACCGATGGATCAAATTCGTTCATTTCCCACCTTCTTTCCCGTGCCCCATTAGCAGCTTTTCATTTTTGGTTGCTTCTGAGTTCATTCTTGGTTTTGTTCTTTTGTGGAAAATGGAGCCCAACACTTCCTTTACCATGTATTATTAGTTCCCAACAATTGAGGAGATGGGCCACCATAGTAGAATCAAGTCACCGGAGCACCATCCCTTGGATGTGCCCGGACTGGGTTATGGATGAACCCCAAACAACTCTTGAGTTTCACCTTAAAGAAAGGTCTAATAGGTAGGTTAGAAGGTAAGAAAATAGGTTGCTATGAGGTAAGTAGATGAATGTAGATTGTTACAATGTAAGTAAGGGCTATTGGGTTGTTTGGTTCATTGGTAGGAAATTTAACAACTTAACTAACCACCATGGTTAGCTAGGGAAGTGAAACCCAATGGAAAAGTGTTGCCTATCCAAGCCACCATTTGTTCATCCCTCATGGTGAGCTTGGTGGTTGTTGGTTCACTCGGGTCATAGAGTTGATGTGTAGTTTTGATCACACTACCAAGCCACATATACAACCTTATAGTTTATCATCAAAGCTTTTGACCCCCAAATAGATAAGAATGTTGTATGGTCGGACCCTATGACAAACAAAGTTCAATATCAATGGTGTCCATTGGCCTTTGTTTGGTATTGTTGGTGCTTAGGGTACCGATGGTCTATGTTGGTACTTTTAGTGCTTAGGCTACAATTGTTGCCTCAAATTGTGGTGTTTTGTTGTTGCTATTGTTCAAGGTATATCAATGGTGTCCATTGGCCTTTGTTTGGTATTGTTGGTGCTTAGGCTACCGATGGTCTATGTTGGTATTTTCAGTGCTTAGGCTACAATCGTTGCCTCAAATTGTGGTGTTTTGTTGTTGCTATTGTTCAAGGTAGGTTATTTTGGGTGACGTGAAGCGTGCATTCGGGGATGTGCGGTGAGGGATGGGTCACACACAATATATGTGTCTTTACTCTTTACATTGTTGACCTTGGCAATATCTTTGTGCAAGTAAATACGTTTATAATCTTTGTAACCTGCTTTGGGGGGTCCTACTTTGATACTTTCGTGATTTTTTCTGCCCCTTTGTGGGGGGCGCTTGGTGGTGGTCCACCATGGAACCGTCCCATTGTTCAAAGAATGCTACACATGGTAGGAGAAAGTAAAATATAACACCGAATTCAAAAGAATATGCTACGTGTGAAAAAAACTTCATGTTAGTAAACGAATGGGCCCTAGGGGACCCACTTGAAAATCTTACAAAATATTGCTCGCCCCATTAGTAGGCTCATCACATTTCTAGACGGAAACTAAAGCCCCTTCCATAGTACATTAAAAGCGAGGGACACCCAATTTGGCCCATGCTGCAATGTTCCCATGAGTTCTCCCAGCAGTTCCCCTGCCTTTCATGTTAGATAACAGATGGGGGTCCTATCAATTCTGACACCCATTGGCACCCATGAGCTTTAGCTCACCACCAATGAAGGAGCTGATTGCGGGGAGCCAGAATCAGCAATACCCGACCGACCCATTTGAGTTATCCCTAAAGTCAGGCGATTAGGGGGTGAGAATGGCTAGTTTCTTCGGCATAATAGGGCATCAAACACGTCACTGTGAATGAAAATTTTACAAAACGAAATAACTGGGACCCAAAATAGTTTTTCCATCAATTTTGGTGATAAACTGAGTTTCATCCTGTCTCTCTTTTATCCCGAACGCCTCCACTGCTGCTACATATATTTTCACTGCTCCTACTTGTACAACTACTATAATTACTCTCGAACCTTGTGCATTAAATGCTGAGTTTCAGCATTTCATACTGATATTTAATCAAATTTCCTTACTTTGCGGATACCGCTGAAAGAGGGGATAAGGGGGGGTGAAAGTAGACAAGGTGACTTTACAAATAACTCTATTATCTAAGGGATTTTGAGGGTGGATTTTGCCAAATTCCAGGAATTTTAGAATGTAAATTGGATCCTTCTCGAAAGAAGTGCCAATTTTTGAGGGATGCAACATCTTTTGAGAAAATTTTAACTTAACTCTTCATTTTAACAGAATATCTCTTATAAAAAAGCCTTTATTAAAGCAAGGGAAAAGTGGCTCCCAGGGTGCAGCAAAATGCACCAGAGGATTCTGCGCCGGAGGACCTGCATTCTTTAAATTATAGAAAAAGGCCATGGCCCATGCTTGGAAGTCAGATGAAATCACAACTTAGAACCAAACCAAGGCTTCAATATGCACACCCATACTCTCAATGTATGGGGGCGAGTACTAGCTGAAGTAAAAAAAAAAATGGTCATAAATAATGTGAAAAATAGAAATTTATAAGAATCAATCACATTACTCAACTTACAATTGGAAAGATTTATTATTATAAATTATTATTATTATTATTATTGGTTGCTTTGGGCCGCAACTAACCAGCACCCACCAGCACACCGTCCACTGGATACCTGTTACTACCCAGTTGTGGATGAACCTCAACCGAGTTAGTTCATATTTGGTTTCACCTTAGTAACCAATTCTGTAGGAAATAGGTCTCATCATATGTAGGTAGATAGGTAGGAAAATAGGTGCTCACTAGGTAAGTTGATGGTTTTATACATAGGCTACCAACCTACTAACAACCTTCTTGTGAGTTGTTAGTAGGTAGGTAGGAAAAAAAAAGCAACTAAGCTAACCACCATGGTTAACTAGGGAACTGGAACCCAACGAAGTTCTGGGTTCCTTCCCTTGGAAAAGGATGAAACTCATTGAGATGAATGGCAATTGATTGAGTTCTCAAATAGCACTACATGTTATCCCATATCTTTTAGGCACAATTCAACTTCCATCCATATAAACTATAGAGGTGTTGTCAAAGGTAAACTTATATATGCCTGTATTTTGGGGAGGAAAGCTTTCTAGGCTTTTTTTGTTTGGAGGGGGTGCCCATTGTTTCAAAGAGATTTGTGATGGGCCAATCAAAGTGGCTCCTTCAAACTATAAAATAATTTAAAACCAACTATGGGTGCACACCCCCAGATAACTAATAGAAGACACAATATACAGCCATAATAGTATCTATGGTTGAAAATTCTATTCAACTCCTATCTCCTATTTCAAACAAAGCATAAGTTAAATTGTGCATTTTCATTGTAGTGTGTCCAAAAATGTCATGACAAACCAACCCACCTTTTTCCATTGGACACGCCTCAAATAGGTGAGGATGAGATCTCATACCTACCTTGCCCTGGACCACCACATTTTTAAAAGTGTTCAAAATGCAACAATATAACTATTTTACATATCTCCTTCCATGTATGA
>Ga0209208_10005360_pt1 | contig 17897 bp, 9 predicted proteins | sample S1TSphfallax_3_FD_187694 | JGI IMG/M metagenome (GOLD analysis project Ga0209208, IMG submission 187694) | Host-associated microbial communities from peat moss isolated from Minnesota, USA - S1T2_Fd - Sphagnum fallax MG (SPAdes) (version 2) | ecosystem: Host-associated > Plants > Peat moss >... | reverse complement strand
GAGATGGCATATATATTTAATATTGATCCATAAGAAAATGCAATCCAAAAGATTATGGGGCAAGAAAGATCCAATGATGCAATGTAAAAGGAGTTATGCATATTCCTTGGATGATAAAAAAATGCAATGTCATGATTTGTAAACAAAGTTTGATCACTAACCTTTTCTTGTTTGATTGTTCAAATGTTGATCAAATTCAAATGTTGTCAAATGTTGTTAAGTGTTGCCATGAATGTGTTGTTTTTAGCTTTTCATTTCCAAAAAGAATCACCAAGTTGTTAGTTCAGTTTGCAATTGGATCCAATTCCTCACCTTGTTTTGCTATCTTGATAAATGTTGCATTATCAATTATTGTTTCAACAAACTTCCCATTATCGGTTGTGTTATCTTGGCAGTGTTCCCATTGATGGTTGTTGTTCCAATGAAGTTCCCATCCTTAACAAATGTTGTCCCTACAAAATTCCCATAGTCCGTCATCGTATTGCTTTCATTTGCCTTCATTAAAACCATACCCATGATTTCCTCTAACCTCGAAATCACCTTCACCATGTTTATCTGCATCCCATTCATCACTTTGTCTTTGTTTTTGTAATATGATAATTACTTCTCAAAGTTGTTCTCCTACATCTCAAACTATTTTTTTAGATTTTCATCTTTTTTTCCTCCATGGCCATGTTGGATTTGTGCATCCTATCAAGTGAGTCTACAGGCATCTAACTCCCCTTTTGTGTTGCCTTTGCCATGTTCTCGTGCGTAGAAGAGTAGGATTATTTAACACACATGCTATTAACATTTTGAAATTCATTGCCTAATTGAGCTTATTTGTTGTAAAATTTGTTGGTGTTCATGGTTTTGGTGCAAGAGCATGGATTGGGCAATTCATAGGTTCAGTTAAAATAGGTTCAAATAAAGGTTCAAAAAACAATTTAGTCGGTGCACCTTCCATGAATGACTTTGAACAAACTTGAGATGTGTGAGGGTTTTGTGCACAAAGCTTAGTCATGAAATTCTAGTTTTAATCAAATGTTAGGGGATCTATAGAAGGCCCACCAAGGTCAATCAATACCTTCATTCTTGTATTCGTTGATGTCAATGGGATTTTTTGGACTTAAACCTATTGGGATTAAACATGTTTACTTCTTTCATGATATCCCAAGCATGAAGAGGGTTAAAAATGGGCTTGCTTCTCATGAATTCCATCATCTACTCATAGAAATTCTTGTGAAATAGTCACAATAAATGGAATGTAGCCTTTTCTTGTGAGGTCAAAGACTAATATTCTTGGTTATGGCCATTTCCTAACATGTAATTGATTATTTTTCTTAAAATTTCCTATGAGCAACCCCCATTCGTCTTTACATGAAGGGCCATTCCTTGTATGTTGATAATATCTTGCAACCATGATAATTGCTGAAATCTTCCTCCATTTCATCACAACGGTGTCAAACATGTCTCATAGGTCAACTTGATCCAAAGATGTTACGTGTTCATCATGTTTTGCCTTCATGGGGCAAAAACCTTTACATGCTATGTGAAAGCACAATTAGGTGAATTATTTAGACTATCATAATTGTAATTTTTTTGGATTATAAATGAACTTAAAATGTAAAATCATATCAAACATTAACATTTTCAATTTTTTCATTATCCATGTTGCAATAAGCTTTAGTGAAAATCTTATTAAAAATTATGGATGACTTTTAAGAAAAGAATGGACTCATTGTGAACTTTTGAAATGATGACACTATGTTTGTCACACACACAAAATGAAAAACGTGGACTCAAAAAATATGTCATAGTAATAAAATGAATAATTTAATTATAAAATGCATTGAAAAAATTCCAATAGATATATATTTCATATTTAAAAATTGAACTTGGCGTGATTTTCATCATTTTTTACAATTGATATTCCATTTCACATTGAAATCTTTAATTTTTTAAAAACAATTCTTGAACAATCACATGTTTAAGAATATTTATAAGGTGGTTTTTTAATATTTGTGACTAAAACCATAGGGGATAATTACATGATTTATAGTTTGATAATATTCTAAATTCAAAAATAATAATTATTGTAAGATGTGGACATTTCAAAATGTCAAATGTGAGTCTCCTAACCATGCTTTTACCCTACTTCCAATTACTTCGTCTGGGTTTTTTTGCTTGAACCTCTAATGACACATCTAAATTGGCATAGGAAAATGTTGTTCACTCGTTTTTTTTCTTGGATGAACCTTCAACAATGTTGTTATGTCTTGTATTCAATTCTGAAATATGTTGTTAGTAACATTTGAAATTTTTTGTCCATGATATTATGCAGATTTGCAACATGTTATTAGAAACAACTACTAGCAACAAACTGACATACAACTTGAGCAATAATAATTGTATCCTTCAAATATGTTTCTCTCTTTTGTTTTTTGTTATTGAATTTTCTTTGCAAATTTTCTTTTCAATTCTGCTCTTCAAGTTTTCCATGATTTGATCCTTCATTTCTATAATTCAAATGTAGATGGTTTGTTCATTACCTTCTTTTGCTTTAGGTGATTCACTGCAATTGTCAAAATTGGAAGGGTTGAACTAGGATGCATCCATGTTTTTCTTCTATTTGTCCTTGTGCATGCAAAACTTTTCTTCAGGGCGAACATGTGCACCCATGAGTTTTTTGCTTTTGTGGTCTGCTTTTGCTCCTATGGTCCTAAGTCTGCTTCTTACTTCTGTAATCTATTTTTGCAACAATGGCTAGGAAAAAGAGGTGCAAACTTCACGTGGTGGTGATGGTGGGGAGGTGCCTAGTGGAAAAAAATAAAATCCATTTTAGTTAACATTGAGTTATTTGCTTAGAATTTGAACTTTTACATGACATTGAGTTAAAGACATAAAAATCTTCATTTTTTAAAGATTCAATTTTAGTAAATATTTACCCCCCTTGACACTGAGGTAATGTGAACTTAACACCTAGTGTGAAGCTTGGTTTAGCCAAATTTGGCAAAATGTTAGAGAGGACAGTAAAAAAGTTTAGGAATTGTGCTATAGTTTGGCAACATGCTACATACAACTCATTGGTTAAAATGGTGACTTCAAATTGTTTTTCTTCATAATGTGGTGACAAAGGGCCACTTTTTTCCCCCAAAAAAGCCCTTTGTACTTATGTGAAAGGCCCTTTTGTTTTGTAGCCAGGTTGCCAAATTTCACCCCAAAAAAATCACTCACTGTGAAATATTATTATTTTTTACTGCCGAACATTAATGAGAAAATAAAATAAATTATAAAGGACCTTTGCTATCGGACCAGGCTAGGTCAACATCTTTTTTAGGAATTTTTGTTTGTACCCAAAATCGGTGATCCGCCGCAGGAAGTTGTAGGAAAAGTGGCGATCATCCCTAGCAAGATTTAGCCAAATCTGCCTATTAACCAGAAATTAAATAATAATATAAAAAAATTCCTTCTATGTGTTTGGCTACACAATGAAAACCAAGTAAATGAATCTGGAAATTTGTATTTCAATTTTTTCTCAGTTCCGGCGACTGAAAGCCTCCAAAATCACTTCTTTCCCGAATTTCTAAATTTTCTTTTTGGCGAAATTTCGCCAGTAAAAAACACGCGGGGCTAGGTACCTACAACGGCCACCTACCTATGACACACAATTTCCTCACACGTGTGAGTAAAGAAATTAGGGAGGAGGGAACCAAAAAGACGGAGCAGCAACCAACGTCCCAAGAAAGAAATGAATGAACAAGCGGAGAGAGCAAAAAGGAGGACCGAAAACAGAAGCGCTTTTGCCTGCGATGGTTTCCTTGCTGCGATTGCTCGCCTAATTTCGCGTTTAATAATTTCCGAGTTTCCGTTGTCGTTGTTCGCGGATCGTTACAGATCACTAGACGGACTCTGCTGCGATTTGTAGCGGAAGGGGCGAAGGTTTTCGTTCAAGAGTTTGTTTTGTTTGACTTGCCATTGTCGTTTTCTTTCTTGTCTGTTTTGTCGTCGTCGTCCAGAGAGGAGATAATAATGAGATGTGTTGGCGCGTGTTTTTGGTGTTTTTTCGCCAGTTGGAAAAACCTTAAGGCTCCGTTATAACAGCAGCTGCATGGCTTTGTGATGGTTTTGATAAGACACGGAAATGTTGCTTTGGAGCGAGCTCTTGCTTGCTTATTATTAGTGTTTTGTGCTTGCTGATGTCCGTTGCCGCGGCTGCTTTTTTCTTTACTGGCCTTGGTTGTTGCTTGCTCTAAGAATTGACAATCAGAGACTTCTTCCGAAGACTGTGGAGTTTTGTGACTGCGTAGACAGTTGATTGTCATTAGTCGCGGACCTGGACAACGTCGTCGCGATGGCGCGGGAGGTGGCGTCCGTGGATCGCTTGGCCTTTAAGGGCTAGATAAAGGTGCATGAGAGGGAAGCTTTTTCGGTGACGCCTTTATTCCGAGCATCCTAGCAGAGAAGGCTGGTGTCGTTTTCGTACAGCTATGGCGACGGCTGTGAAGACGTCTGAAATCGAGAAGGTGGAAGCCAAAGAGGAATCCGTCTCTCACCTTCTACAAGGCGATCATGTTGCGTCAAAAGGTTATATTCAGATCTTTGTTGCTGTTAGTTCGATATATTCATGTTAGACATGAGGACGGTGCTCCATATCACGTTCGCGGAATCTGAGGAGAAACGATCGATCGTGCCTCGGCTGAAATTGCAGCCAGTTCTTCCTTCTTCCAAGAACGGAAAGGCAGTGATCTCTGAGGAGAGACGACAAGAGTGAAGGCAGGGTCGCCGGGAATCCTTTTCGTGATCTGTTGGGTGCAGATATAATGCAGTGCAGCTAGATGCCTTGCACTGTTCAGTACACAGCCAGAGATTCTCAAATTCTGTTGATCAGAGTAATATCAGACATCATCTGATCGACACTTTGGGAGAGGACTTGGAAGGTTCCGTTTTCGGAGAAAAGAGTGTCCCAGAGCAAATCCCATATCTGACCTTCATGAGAGAGGTCTCTTAGGACGGAACAATCAGCTCTTAGAGCAGATTCAATTGAGCAAAACGCTTACTATTTCTTGGTTATCTTGGGGCAGGCATGCAGCTGTCGACTTCGTGGAGTTACACACAGGTTCCGCGAGAACAACAACAACAACAAGGGGCTTCAAGTGAGGATGACAAAGAAGACAAGAGAAGGCAAGACACTGTAAGGGGTCTCTTGTGCTCTTTCCCTTCTTCACGTCCCTTAGAGCATTCCACCACCACGGAACCCTCCATCTCTCCCGAAAGTTTCCTTCTAACTTCTCTTCTCATGACGTGTAAACTGGTAGTGCAGGCATTCAAAGACAAAGTCTTGAACTTAACATAACAGAACTGGTTTATTTCTCACTGGATTGTGGTGATGGTCTGGGCAGCAGCTGCAAGGATGGCATCTGCAGTCTGTACAGCAAAATGACAAGAACAAATCTCACGCTCCAGGGATGACACAAAATGCAGCATTGGAGACATTGTCTCACAGGAATGAAGCACAAAGAGGTGGACAGCCTTCAGTGCTGGCAAGTGCAGAAATGCCATTTCTTGTTTTGATCCCAGACACACAGCCACAGCCTGCAGCAGCAATTCAAAGTAGAGGAGTTGCTTCCCCAGTACCAGTTCATTTCAGAATGGTGAATGACTCTTCTGGACTGGAGAAGGGGGCAACTATGGATAGTCATCAACCACAAATGCAACACTCAACACAGGATGTGACCATTCAAAATGGCACCCTGTCAAGGTACTCCTGAAGTGATTTCTGGATGAAAACGAGTTTTTTTGCTGGCATTCACATCTATTATGATTGTTGGACGTTCTTGAATGGTATGATGATGTTTGCAAAGTAATTTCCTGCTTGCTGCACATAGCAGACAAGCTCAGGTGGGTGGAGCAGATGCACATCGACCAACAGCACAGCTCACTATCTTTTATGCAGGCATGGTACATGTGTATGATGATATCCCTCCAAGCAAGGTGAGAGATGTTAGTTTGTTTTGTGTTTGTGCCTTGAATTTCTTTTTCCTTCTTTTCTGGTTCTCTAAGAATTTTGATGTCTGGAATTGATGACTTTGTTGAGGTTGCTAATTGCAGGCACAGGCTATTATGTTGCTTGCTGGTAGTGGAAATGCATGGTCTTCCAACCGCATAAATCTTCCTGGACGGGGAGCCACAGCTCAGCTGTTTTCTGCCCCCAACCCCCAGTTGGGCCCCTCCACTTCAGTACCTCCTGTTGCTCAAGCTGCTAAAGCAGCAATGACTGGCCTTCCATGGCCTGTCTTGCCAAAACTTGCTGCGAATGTCATCCCACGATCACCCATTGCTAAGACTGTTGATGTTGGTAAGTTCCTTTGTCTGCCAAAAGTGCTCAAATTGGCCTTCCTAGACTGCAGTTGTGCCAGCTTGAGAGGATTATTAATGTGGACCAAATGTGACATTTAGGCTACGTCTAATGCAGTGAAAGAGCTGCCACAGGCAAGACAGGCATCCTTGGCACGGTTTCTGGAGAATCGGAAAGACAGGTAATACATTGGCATCTAGTTATTTCTAATACAGGTAGACATTCAACCTTTTCTGCCAAATTTTGCCAGCATATGGGACAGCAATTCTGGTCTTTCAATTAAGTTTTGCTTTAATGTACTGGTATAGACATGAACATTGTACAATATACTCAGTTGCATTGAGAATTGCCAATTCTTGCAGGGTAAGAATGAAGGCAGCTCCATATCGCATCATGAAAGAAGGATCTAGTACACCTCCATGTAACAAGTCTCCAGGCCCTCCCTGCAGCAGGCCACAGACATGGTCATCCTCACCAGCATTGATGGTGGGGATTAGTCATCCAAATGCACAAGCTACCCAACTAAAAAGAGATCCAAGCTGCACATCAAGTGGTAGTGAACCCAATTCACCTACGAGGGCTCCACCAACCCCTCCACAACAGAGCATTGCAGGAGATAATATTGCAGGGTCTTCCAGTGGTGGTAGGGATTTGGAAAGGAAACCAAATTCAACAGAATGTCAAAGCGAAAGTTTGCTCCATAAAGCTTCACAAGAAAGTGGTGAAGCAATGGTGGTAGATGCATCTTGATATTTCCCTTGCTGCTGTAGTAGGTGTAGTTCCTCAATTGCAGTCATGGCTCACATTATATTACAGGTAGGTAAGTAGCTCTAGTTTATATCGGGGAGTAAAAAAATGTTTTTTTTGGGATACTTTTTAAAGTTACAATTTGCGGGTCACCTCCTTTCTTGAGATCTCAGTGGGACACACACAATTGTCTTTAACTTTAACATGGTTTGTTCAATTTGAGTACAAAATTGAAGTCTTTTCAAACACAAACTGTAAAAGACAACCAGACTTTCAATGGGGGTTTCATCAATCAAAGAGTTTTTGGAAGTGTTCTTGCCACTGTAGTGTGATAGAGAAATTGGTTTTGCAAATTCTCAATGAGGGAATGTACTAGGTTTTCTGGGCTCTTTTATTATTACAGTTCAGATTTTTTGAATTTTGTTGAGTTCCTCAATTGCAGTCATGGCTCACATTATATTTGATTTTGACAAAAAGCAATAGTGGTTTCAATGTCTGTGTATCTTACTTGTTGACTTGTATTTGACAATTCCGAAGGAAAGGAGGAAGAAAGAAAGCAGAGCTGATGTCTCAAAGCTTTGGATGTTCTCTCCAGTATTATTAGTTAAAGATATCTGAACCCAAAGTTGTCAGAATGTTGAACTCACTCATTAATTGACGGCAAAACATAAAAATGACAAAAATCTGAAACTAGTACTACTCTAATTTAGCACGAACTTGAGTTTGCTCTGGCCATGAAAAGTTAAGTTGCTGTTGAAGCAGACAAAAGAGGATCGTCTCACTTATTGGCCATTGTACAATAACATTATGTTTTCCTTTGTAGCTGGTTTCTGTATGCTTTTTCTTACTTGGGGGGGTTTGGGAAGGGCGGGTTACAGGGGGCCTGATTTGCAATGAACTTTTGTTAGGCCGTTACGGAAGGCTTTTTTCCCAAGACTATATATTCTTTGTAGTGTGGCCCATTGAAAGAAAAGTTTGGGAGTACACCTTTGCTTTATGTTATGGGCTGTGTTTTGTAGGGTTATTCTCAAGACAATTAACTTGTACTATTGTAGCCTGCTGAAGTAAAGCTTTGGGGGTGCCGGGTGTGGATGGAGTGGGTGGGCACTTCGCTGCGGGTGTTAATGCATGGTCCTGTGCATGACTCTGTTCATGGACTCTGTGATCAACACTTGTGTTATGAAGTGCAGGACACTTTGTTTATTTTGTCCTGCCACTCCTTACCAGCTTTGAACTCACAAACTTTGATGAGAAAGGACCCCATTATTATTATTATCAATAGCCTACTTTCATTCACTTACAAGCAGCATTGTCCAATTTTATTTTAGCAAAACTTTACACTGACATTAGTAAAGCCCTGCAGAACCTTATGGGCCTAGGGTTTTAAACAACCTGCCTTGGGAAGCCAATTTGCAATGAACTATTGTTAGGCTCAAGAACTGTTTTTGTAGGCTTTTCCCCCAGAGAATTCATTCCTACTGTGGTGGCCCCATGAAGTAAAGTTTTAGAGGCCACTTTTGCGATGGCTTGGAACAATAATCGCTCTGGTCGGTTGTTACTTTAGACTGTTTTCCAAGAGTTTATTCTTCCTGTTTTTGGCCTATTGTCATGAAGCTTTGGATGCCACTTTGCAATGAACTCTTGTTACACTTGTGGCCTGTTTTTTAAAGTCATTTTTCCAAGTCAATATATTCTTAGTAGTGTGGCCCATTGAAGTAAAGCTTCCGGAGCCCACTTTGCAAATTAACTCTCGTTGGACTCACGGCCTCCTTTTTGTGGGCTTTTTCCCCAAGCAACTCTATTCTTAAGCATATGTGACCCATTAAACTAGGGTCCGAGGCTACTTGGCAATAAACTCTTCTTAGGTTTCAGTAGGCTTTTCTCCAAGCAATCCGTACTTATGTGCTTGGGTTGATGTCAGCCATATTTTTCTGGTGCCAAAATTCGCCCAAAAATTGCCTTGGATAGGGTCGGTGAAATATACAAACACGTCAAATCTACCATAGCTGTGGATACATATCACAGCGAGGGTGGGAACCGTAGACCCTCTAAAACCACCTGAACCGTAGAGAGTTGGAGATGGAGGTGCCAGATGCTTCACCTCAGACTATTATAAAACATCCCATGCTTTAGACTAAATCAGACCTAATCTAACATTTCTTGGTCATTAGGAAACCTCACTCAAGAAGGTGAAGGTACCAGCGTGAGTGCTGGCTCACCCTGGCCTTAGCAGCCAGCCGTCCTCCCATCTCTCCACTTCGCATTTACTCCTATCGTCCTCCCAAAGAGATTTTATGGCCTCCACTTAGCAGATTGTTTCAGATGTTCGGCCCTTCACCATCATGGTGGTCACATGTATATATATATATCTTGGTAAGGATTCTGCACATGGTTCAAATTTGATGTTAGCATCTTTCAACTAATTCACTGGTTTGGAACCTGTTGGAATTGTGTACTTGTGTACTATAGAATCACAATATCTTGTGTGTGACTGATGATAAACAATGAAGGACACCAAACACATCTAAGAACATTGCAGGTGTTTAGTACAGTGCTCAATCCCTGACCTTCATAAGACTATATAACACTACTTGATCAATGTTTAAGCTGTGGTTTTAGTGGAGGATCCTATCTGCTGCTGTGAAAGAATATTTCTTGTAGGTATTTCGATTTTGCAGACGTCCCACCATGAATGCATGGGAGATGATGACCTTGGCGGGGTTTTTTTCTTTCAAATTCCTCAAAGTACATTTACTGGCAAGGATCCTCAGCATTAATTAGCAATACATGGCGACTGTCCTGGTGGACTAGTAGATCTTTTTTAGAATCCTGCCTAGTTCTGGCGACCTAATGGAACACACTGTCTAAATCTGGCGACTTTTAACCTTTTTTTTCCTCGAGATATGGCGATTTTTTTATAAAAAAATTTCAAAATCCCCTTTGTTGGATTCGCCAGCCCTTTTTTTTTTGTCGCCAGGCGGCGAAAATTCGCCACAAAACAAAATCCTAGACCTTTGGTGAACCGGCACCCACAGTGGTACCATGATAGAAACTACAAACCCCAAAATTCATTCAAATTGTTTCTAGATATTACAAATATTTCATGCTTTGACAAAATCACGGTCTCTGGGTCCAAGTCTAACATTTTTTGGCGGTTAATACGGCCACTAAGGACCTCTCTCCATTATCGTGCAGTAATCACAGATTATGTGTGCTCACAGCAGCTTTCCATGTGTTTTTTCAACAAGCTATGGTCATAGTCATCTCACAGCTTTACCCCTCAAGCATTGACCAATTGCAACAACTTTGATTCATCACACAATGTCCCCTGTCCGCTTTTTTTTCATGAGAATATGTGTTCTCAGAGTTCCTAACATGATTAATTACACATTTTCAGCACCCTTCCAGCTTTCCAGTGGACAGCTACTATTGTCCCTGCAAGTAAGAAACAAGGCCTTATGTCAATGGCTTTCTATTGGGCTGCCATTATCACAGCACACAGAAGACCCTTAAGGCCTCAAGCAAAAAGGTTAATGTGCAACCAGTGTGTGTGCTGGTTCGCCTTGGCTTGGCGGCACCCCCCCATGTGGGTCTCTTGATTGCTGGCATTCATTCATGTTACTGTGAACACAAGGAGGCTGGGTATTTTTTTATGTCCTGTACCAAGTAGTGCCTGCAGGCCATAATCTACCAGTTACAGCCATTAGACCATGTGTTTTGCATGTATTGCTAGAGGGTAGCCAGTCCTATTTCTCTTCTGAAGTGTGTCCATATGTGTTCTCAAAATAGCAGCACTTTTTATCCCATCTTCCTTGGCCAATCATGCAAGAAAAAGATTTTGAGCTTTGATGATATTACACCCAAAGCTATTGAACAGAATTCACAATAATCACCCAACTTCCCTTCTTATCACTCAAGGTTTCCAATTAAATCAAAGTAGCTATTCTATGAATTCTACTAGGTAACCAATGGAGGATTGCTCCTTTGGCTGCTCTTCTTCAAGCGCTCCTAAACCTGCCTTGCTGAAAGAAAGCAGGGCAGCAGATATGTACTGTGTATTGCTCTAAATAAAAGTGACAATAACATCATAGCTATTTGAATTGAAGAACATGTGGAAGTTGGAACACAGGAGCCACCAAGTTCCAACCAGCTAGCAATAACTTGGTCCATAACATATCATAAATATCCACCTTGAAACAACAAGATTGGCAGCTGAGTAGGCTCCACCAGTGCACACACATACTGAATGCTGAACTAAAATGATATGATGATAGCTTCATTAGTGGCCAAGTCTGGAATCCAATCATGTTCCCAGTTTCCCATATGAATTATAAGCACCAAACGTAATATTATAGACGAGTCCTACTGTTTTTTTAATGATTTTTTTTTTTTTTTCTGTAGACAATGTGGGGTTCATCCAAAGGAAGATTTCACAAAGATTTAGCTAAAGTGCTGATGACCATATGAAGAATTACCCAAATCTGGCTACAAAATGAATATGAAAGTACAAATTTCTTAGTCAACCTTCTATATTTGTGGCTTCTTAACACTGACTAGAGCCAAATATAAGAATAAAGCCATATTGTTCGATTTTTCTTTTTCCTGGCTATTGAAACCCACCCAAAATTCACTTCATTTTTGCAAATTTCATTTTACATTTGCTGTGGTGAAATTCTGGCCCGAGTTTCAATAATGGCGCTATAAATGCACACAAGAGTCAAGTCTCGAAATCATGTATGGAAATAGGCCATACACGTAAGGCCCACCAGCACTCTAGAAGGTGGACAGTGACACCCAGTTCTGACTCCCAGGAATCAAGGGCTGATGCAAATGACAAGTGATAATCATAACATGTGCCAATAGCATGATGAAGGAGTTGAAACGTGACAATGGATTGAGTGAGGACCCCTCACGGGAATAAAGAAGACAACAAACAAAGAAACCCATAAGCTCTATAATAAGGTTCTAAATAGACCTTGTGCACTGGAGTGAATCCTGGCTTTTCACAGAAGACGAGGGAACAATGTGGTCGCGTTCAGGTCCATCGGTTTCCATCATCAGCCTTTCTTTCACAAGTACAACTCCAACGTGGATGTGCAGTCTGTGGTCTGCTTTAATGCTCCCCATTTATGGCTTGAATCTGGAAACTTTGGCCTTTTTCAAACAGTGTTTATTAAACGTGGTTTGAATCCCACCTAAGAAAGGTGGGTTGCCATGAAATGAAATGAAACAACGCACTCACCCACGATTCTCACCTCATTTATTATTGTGACTAAATAGTGGGAGGGTGTTTTGTGTTTCCTTGTCTTTGCTAGTTTTCGCAAACAAGATCCCATATGAGTGTTAGTTTGGTGTGTTCTAGGAGTGTGTTCTACAAGCGTATGTGCCCATGTTAATCCTACACACATGTGCTTCCTTTTGTGCCTTCCAAAAGGGCCATACTTTAACCATACCTCTTGCCTTCAAGGAATATTCTCTTAGCTCAGGATATATTTCATTAACAAGGTGTAGATTCTCATTTTATTTTTTCAAAACCCATGATTTCAAAGCTCCTTTTTTATTATGAGTAGTCTGGGGTTTGGAATAGTATTGTGTGAGTATATCTTTTACTTGGTAATATTTGCAATGTATGGATAGTTTATATTATTTATCCTAACTCATTTTTAAAAAAATCAACATACCTTAATTCATTATAAGTAGATATGTTTTCCTACATAAAAGAAGCCACTTAGGAAATGGACATGTTGGACTTTGAATTTGGAAGTTGTCATGTACCATTTGCATTTTTCATGGACATCATTTTAATGATTAGTGCCATATTGTCAAAATCGCTTGTGTTCAAATCGTAAAGTCATTGGTTATTACTGTTGTGTTTTTTCCCTCCAATGCAAACTTTGCAGATGAGATGCATGACCCTTTAGATGACAATGAGTGGCAAAAATGTAGGGTTGATAAGTTATGGGCTCAAAAGGTGTCATGGTTTGGGAAGTATCAACAACAAAAATTCAAATGCCCCTGCAACTTTTGCCAAGGGAGATTGAGACCTACGATGATTACCAATGTAAGGAATACTTGATAAGATTTGGGCAGCACCCTACATTTCGAATTAGGAGAGAGCTAGGTCCCATTGATGAATTTGATTAAGAATGGGCAACAAGTGCATGAAGAGGTATGCAAAGAAGGGTAATGCAGGTGGATGAGGGTGTTGAGATGGGAACAATGTTGGAGCATCTAGTACAACTTGACCATATGATGAATGGGCCACCACAAACCTAGAGGCAACCAATTCTAGATGAAATGGCCAACACTTATGTTGTCCAAGAGGTGTTTTCAATTGTAGATGAACTTGTAGCAGTCCCTGAAAGTTTGCCTAACATCTTTGAAGGCAGTGTAAATAATGAACCAACTTTCAATACAATGGAGATGCTAATTTAAAGTGATGAGACCATTGGAATGCATACTCAAAAATATGTAGATTTGAAAAATTACACCCTATTCAAAACCTCGGACATATATAAGAAACAATTGTAACTAAAGTCAAATATGTTTTGACATCCAAGTTTTAAAAGATAAATAAATATGCTTTAAACCCTAAAGTTTGTTAGTTCTATTAATTAAATGGGGTGCTTCCCAAGTTCCTTATTTTTATTTTATTTTGGCAAGTAGCTAATTTGATTGGCCCATCACAAGAAAACAAAAAAAAAATTGAAACTTTGGAAGCTTCCCAAAGTATAAGTTTTTATTTGAGGATACAATGCTTCCTTTTTTTATCCCAGTATATAAATGAGAAAGTGAGAACTTTGGGCAAATCATATGGGATAAAATTGAGGATTATCAACATGTGATAACAATGCATGTGCTATGAATGATAGGTGTGTGATAAGGATATATCTAAAATGGAAGGTCCTCTCTACTTGGGAGGGTCATAACTTACGTGTTACTTAAGTTACTTAACAAAAGAAAATGATTCAAAAGCTTATTAAAACACCCAAAGATGTTTTTTTAGTCACCAATTAAATGTCAATCATGATGCCATTGTCTTTTGACATTGTATTTGACCTATGAAATTTTTTATTAAAAATTTCAAAATGTGGACATTTTCTTTCATTTAAAGCAAATAAAATTTAAATATATTCCGAGTTTCTACCCCAAAAATGGATATATGATAAAGGGGTATCTGGATTTTAACCCAATTGAAAATTTTGAGTGTTAATGTACCTTTATTCAATGAAAAAATGAATTAAAAATAATTATATACCTTACCCAAGGATAAATAAAATATATATATTCATACAACATTGGTTTGGACCATATGCAAGTCAAGCATGGGTAAACAAGTGGTGTTATGTTACCTTTGCAAGCTATAATTCTATATTGATGATAGAAACCTACATATGTAGTCATAGTCTACCCATTTTGGGAACTTCATAAGGGAATACTTTAAAAATTTGTAATGAGTTGTTTACACAAATGTAAAGCCTAAACCCTTGCATGGTGACAAGGACCTCTGCAACTAGCATCAATCCCTTCAAGCTTGCTTGCACCCTCCACATTGAACTTTGGTTTAGACTTCATCTCCTTTGATGCAAGACTTGTTTGGCTCCAATTTTGGTGCAATTTGTAGTTTCGCCCCCACTTTGTTTTTGCAATGTAAAAAACCCATTACAAAATCTCCATTTGCTCCCTTGCAAAGTCCCAATGAGATGGATCAATTGTGAAATATAAAGATACGACTCATATATATGTTTATATGGTCAATATGGAATTATAGATTCCATAGGCCACTGAGCCCATGCTTAGTTTGCACAAGGTCCAAACTAGTGTTGTGCAGATACTGGAGTTAGCTGGTTACCCAGGGCGGTTTTGGTCTTGGGTACCCAAAACCTAACTAGAACCTGGTCTTAGCTACGGAACCTACTTGGAACCACAACCAAGGTTAAGTAAGGTTCCAAGAACCGAGTTGAGAATTGACCCTTGATTCCAAAGGTTTTTAAAAAATGGAACCAAACCTGAGTCTACTTCCCAAGTAGTGTAAAAAACTTTGGTTCTAGTCCTTGGTTTAGGGTTTGGGGAAGGTATTGGGGCAAATTTGGGGCTGATTTTGATTTTAGGTGTGATTGACTTTGGAGAGTGTATTGAGGGCAAATTTGGGGTTGATTTTGGGTGTGACACATTTTGGGGACTTTATGCGACAAATTTGAGACTGATTTTGGGTGAGGGATATTTGGGTGATGTTTTGGGAACAGATTTGGGGCTGATTTGGGCTGAATTTAAGGGTAACAAGCTCCAAAAAAGCCTTAGCTTTATACTGACAAGCATTTCACCTACACATTGGTGGGTTTGAACTCTTGATTTTGATAATCTTGTGGTTGTGCTCAAGGTTGTGGAACCTAACCAGAAGGTTACCTATAACCCACCCTAGAATTAGCAACCAGCTTGATTTGAGTTTTTTTTTTAAACCAAAACTAAAACCGACCCTCACATTAAAAAACCGTATCCTTAACCGGGTCTCAATTTTTTGTAAATTTTAAACCTAACCAAAACTAGAACTAGCCCCATAAAACATTTCAAAACCAGAACTGGAGGTTCATCTTTAAACCTAAGAACTGCACAACACTGGTCCAAACCTTGTGCTCTGAATAAAATAATAATAATAATAATAATAAATACCTTACTTGGAATAATAAAAAACGTTGTGCTACAGGCTTTGAAATTGTGGGCCCCAGGTTTTTAAAAAAATCTACCCCATGTTAATAAAATCTAGTTACGACTAATGGAATATTCTCTCAGGCGAGGGTATGGTAAAAGTATGGTCATTTTGGTATTCGGTAAACTGGTATCAACTACCTACAACCTTGGCATCAAGGACCATGCCAGAGTCATATGACCTCGCACAACATCAGCCTTGTACCACATTTGCTCTTGGGGGAGGTGGGGAGTTGGAACCTTAGGAAATACTAGGTATAATAAACCTGGTTGATACGCGTCTCAATAACATCTACCTGTATACCTGCCTATTATCTAATCAGTCTTGGACTGAATACCAGGACTCATCTGGTATTACATGTAGTAAAGGACGTCGTGGTCGTTTTTCGTGAAACTTTTTTCATCACATGACCTGTTCATCTATCCATGGATGGCATCGTACAGGGAAGAAAACCCTAGCAGAAATAAATAACCCCCACCCCCTCTGTGCATGTGTCACTGTCTAGGAAAGGCATGCCCGGCCCCAGGGGAGGGCACCCCCAAGATTTTGATATAATATCAGCAGCTATCTCACAGGTCACAAGCAGTGCAAACATCAAGATTTTCAGCGGCCAGGGTCCGATGAATACATACAGAATGTGGTATATAGAGAGGTTTTGGAAATGTAGTTTGTAGTTGTAATTTTGTAATATGGATCGTTGAATACACACAAACCTGTGGATTAGGCACAGGGTTCAAACTAGTTGTAGTTTAAAAGAGGATCCAATACCATGCCTTTAGTGAACCAGCACCCACACTGATAACCGATGCCATGGTAATTAATTAAACCCCTAAATTCATCTAACTTGCTTTTAAATTATTATAAATGTCCCATGCATGAACTGAATCGGGGTCCCTGAGTGCAAATCTAAAATTTTCTTCGGTTTAATTTTGTCACTACGAGGCCCCACTCAAGAAGTTGAAAGTACCATTCTGGGTGCTGGTTCACCTTGCCCACCAGACTGATATGAAGATTTTTCAACTGCCCTTCAAGCCCTAGCCCAGGAAAAGTACATTAATTAGGGCAGCAAGTAGCCTGCCTACAAGCACTAATTTCTCTCCCACACAGTTCACAAATTCACAGGGATCTCATCCTGTCCTGTGGGATCTCCCCATTCTTCATTGGCATTTTTACAATTCTTCATCCACAGATGAAGGAGGGCACAGGCCATTTGCCATGCAAAGCCCTCAGAAGAGAGCTGGGGGCTGAGTGAAAACATGGGACCTGTTTTAGCTCCCACCTCGCATGGGTCCCTTATTTCTTCTGCACAACCCTCCTCCAAGGGCTTTATCTACACATTACCAACAAGGTTGGTTGGTATGTTTCAAAATCCATACCATATGAACACTTGTCCAACCTCCGTTACTAGTTGCTGGTTAGGTCATAGGTATGACAATGGTGCAAGAGGAGTCAATCTCCATTTTTTATTGGCATTTGTTATTTGGTGGTTCATCCATTATTCTGATCTGGTTGCTGCAAGGGCACTCCCCCAGAATAAAGGAAGGACACTACACAGCCCCCTATGAACTTCGTGGGTGTCACGGCACAAATAGTTCTGCAGAGTTAGACTGATGGCAGAATCATAGTAAGGGTTTAGGGTTTAGGGTTCTGTGGTGACCATCCAAATAACTCAGGTAGTTGGTCAGCTTATTCGCATGCAAACCTGAGTTATTTGGATGGTCACCACAGAAGTTACTGAGTGGGTGGTCTATTATTATTGCAATGCATCCTAACCCATGACAAAAACATTAGTAGGCTAGTCCTTCAGAGTCCCAGACCCAAAGGCCAAAAATCCAATCAAATCCTTCAATTCAAAAGGATATTAAAAAAGGTCCTTTCAAAATATAAATGTAAAATCATATATATATATACACACACACATAAATTGCAGAGATTCAATGTCACACGAGTTTGAAAGAGGTTAATATGATATCTTCTGATTTTGACAAGCTGTATTTTGCATTAGAGCATCACTTGAGTGGGGGCTTTACTCAACAAAATCGCATCAAAAACATGAGAGGGGTACTTGGTCAGTTTGAAGATCTTGGATTGTTTAGCACAGATAGC